>Ga0302207_1000796_pt1 | contig 12400 bp, 10 predicted proteins | sample II_Fen_E2_2_FD_198792 | JGI IMG/M metagenome (GOLD analysis project Ga0302207, IMG submission 198792) | Peat permafrost microbial communities from Stordalen Mire near Abisko, Sweden - II_Fen_E2_2 | ecosystem: Environmental > Terrestrial > Soil > Wetlands > Permafrost | place: Sweden: Abisko...
GCCATCAACAATTATAAATTCCGGACGAATGGTAAGCTGATCAATAGCCCGGTGCATGGCTAAAATAGAAGCATTGAGAATGTTTATTTCATCAATTTCGTGATTGTCAACTTCGGCAACTGCCCATGCCAAAGCTTCCTTTTCAATTATGGGTCGCAGTGTATCGCGTTCTTTTTCGGTAAGTTGTTTCGAATCGTTGAGCAGCGGACAAACAAAATCTAACGGTAAAATAACAGCCGCCGCTACCACAGGCCCTGCCAGGCATCCCCGACCGGCTTCGTCACACCCGCATTCAAACCGGAACTTAGAGAAATTGCCTTTTAAATCTGTTTCATCATCAAAAAGCAAAACATCAGATTCACTCGTTTTCCGGCTTGTTTTCTTCATTATTCGACTTTTTATCGTGCTTTAATAGTTTGCTGTTGGCTTCGTCCCACAGGACCGGTGCAAGTTTCATAACCGGTTTATAGGCAATTGAATTTTGCTTGGTCTCCGCTTTTAAAATTGAAAACCGACTGTCAATGGCATCAAAAACATTCAGCAAAACACTTACAATCAGAGCAAATTTCAAGGCCCCGAAAACTCCACCCAATAATTTATTTAACCCGCCAAGTGAAATAGATTCAAAAAATTTATCCAGCATTCGTGCCAACAGTAGCATTCCAATGGCAATAAGAACAAACAACACAAAATAGGATAATGGCTTGGCCATATGTGCCGAAATGCCAAACGTGTTTATCAGGATGTTATAAGCATATGGAGCAAAAAGTTTTGCACCATAAATACCTAAAACAATGGCCAGCAACGAGGTGAGTTCTTTTACAAGTCCTTTAAAAAGACCAAAAACAAACCCGGCAGCAATGGGAATTAAAAGAAACATGTCCAGCGAATTCATACTTCCAAACGATTTCTGCAAAGATAATGAAAAACCCGTCAAATTTTGAATTTATATAGATGTGATTAATTTCCTGTAAATGTTGCCATTCAGTAAACTAAAAATTTTGGCACAGTAATTGAAAGAACAGTTTCAACCGTTTGATAATTTACAATCAATAAAAATCGAACCTATTTATTTACAGCTAAAAATTACGATCATGAAAACAAAATTAGCAAGCCTGTTAGTGGTATTCGTTCTGGTAACCACTCAATGTATGGCACAGAAAACAATTACAGTTGAAGCACAAAGCACAGATATTAGTAATAATCTGGATCTTCAGGCTGTGTCTTCTGCTTTCGGTGAATCAACAGATTTGGCAGACTTCGAAAGAAGATTAAACGATTATGACAGTCAGATTTCGAATCTGGATTTAAACAAAGATGGTGAAGTTGATTACCTGCGTGTAGTTGAAAACACCGAAAACAATGTTCATGTTGTCGTTATTCAGGCTGTTTTGGATAAAGATGTTTATCAGGATGTTGCAACCATTGTAGTTGAAAAAAACAACAATAAAACCAGTGTTCAGGTAATCGGTGATCCTTATATTTATGGTGAAGATTATATTATCGAACCGGTTTATGTTTACACACCTTCCATTTTCTCATTCTTTTGGGGATATAACTATCATAGTTGGTATTCACCCTACTATTGGGGATATTATCCAAATTATTACCGAAATCGTAATCCGTATGAAGTAAACTATTATATGTCTCATATTAATTCACATATCAATCGAGATCATCACTATTATTATTCAAATACTCACCGCGATGATTATGCATACAGATTACGGAATTCAGTAAGCAGAAACGATTATGCCACCCGTTATCCTGACAGAACATTTAGCAGACGCAACGATAATATCCGAAATAAAAACGAATTCAATTCCCGTTCTAGTTTACCAAACAGGTCCGATTATCAACGGAATGAATCCGTACAACGTAATCCGAATTCAACCAGGAATAATGGAACACAACAAAGAAATGTAAATCCTTCCTCTAATACAAGAGAAAACAGGAATAATGATGACATTTATCAAAACAGAACAACTCGCAATCAAACATACGAAAACAGAAATAATGGTAATGTACAGAATGGTGGTCGCACGGAACGTAACACACAAACGTATACACAACCGTCAACACCTCAACCCCAGGTTAACCGGAATAGTCAAACCTATACGCAACCTTCGGCACCTCAGGTAAACAGAAACCCGGACGTATACAGAAATAATCAAAATAATTCATATCAACGTCAACCAAGTACCGAAACAAGACAACAACCAAGTGTAAACCGCGAAAACAACAATACCAGACAAGCTCCGGTTGTAAATCAACAACCCCGCCAGACTGAAACAAGATCGGTTGAATGTTCGCAGCCTCAAAACAATACAAGAGAATCAAGCACAAGAACTGAAAAACCAAATCGTTCTTCAAATAATTCGGAAAGAAAATAAGATTAGTATAGAAAAGTGATATCTGTTAGTTAACAATCGCCGTTGAGAAAATTCAATTCTTTGAAAATTTCTCAACGGTTTTTTTATTTGATTTAATAAAAAAACTGTACATTTGTACACATTATTATTGAATTCTAACCGTTCATTTATAATTAATTATATGGCTATTCCAACATCCAGAACCAAAGAAACCGCCACTGTTATTATCGATACAGATAAATGTAACGGTTGCGGACAATGTGTGGAAGTTTGCAAAGACTTCGGGCTAGAAATAGTTGATAATAAAGTTGTAACAACCGATAAAGCCATTTTTGGATGCATTGCCTGCGGACATTGCATGATGGTTTGCCCAACCGGAGTAATTGCCGTCGAAGGTCGCACACTGTCGCCGGTACAGATGTATAAGTTGCCTGATAAAAGTAAAGTCCCTGATTTCGATAGTCTGCTGTCTATGCTACAACGTCGCCGGAGCATACGTGAATTTAAAGATATTCCGGTTGAAAAAGAAAAAATTGATCAGATTCTGGATGCAGCTCAAACTGCTCCCATGGGTTTACCACCTTCGGATGTACATGTTTTAGTGTTGGAAAATAAGAACCAGGTTCGTACATTTGCCGAAGAATTTTCGAAGTATCTGAAAACTATTCGTTGGATGTCGTCCAATTGGTTTATGGCACTTATGCGACCATTCTGGGGAAAGGCCAACGACGAAATGATGCATGAATTTATCAAACCGGTTTTTGATATTTATGTGGACGACATGGAAAAAGGCAATAACTGGATAAACTATGACGCGCCAGTTGCCATGTATTTTTATGGTTCACCCTATACCGATCCGGCCGATCCGATTATTGCTGCCACATATGCTATGCTTGCCGGAGAAGCACTCGGACTTGGAACCTGTATGCTTGGGGCCATGCATCCGTTTATTCAAAACGGCAAAAAAGCAAGATTGTTTCGCGAAAAATGGGGAATCAAATATCCATCGCGCGAAGGATTGGTGGTCATTTTCGGTTATTCCAATGTTCATTACCACAAAGGCGTAAAACGTACATTTGCAGATATTCACCGAATTAGTTGATAATTGATAGTTGACAATTAGTACCTTCACTGAAGACTGTTAACTGTTCACTGTAAAAAGATATTCCTGTTCGGTTTGCCCGGGAGTTGGGATTAGCTCCGCTTTATGCAGGCATTTCAATGCATCCAAATCCATAATACTTGAATAACCGGAGCGGCAAATGATTTTTTTAGCTCCTAACAAAACTGCAACAAGTTCGACATCCTCTAAATGAGAAACTAACGTTATATTTCCAATTTTCCTTTCATGATTCATTGCTTGAGGTTGCCCTTGAACAATCAGAGTTTTCTCAGGTCGGTTTTTATATTTCAACATCAAATTTTCTTCAAAAATGGTTCGTTGCGGTTCGACACCGGAAATGACAGCCACAACATCATAATCAGTATTCGGTTGAATGTTTTCCATGCCTTGAAAGCGAGAAAGTGTTCCGATAAATTTGGCATTTCGGGGTAAGGGGTATTTGTGCGATAAATCGCCGGATAAACCTCCTGTTTCTCTGTCAGGAATCCAGCATTCGTCGTAACGGGTTATAAAAGCTTTGTGAATCAGATGAACAAATGGTTCAAGTAACATCATATTTACCGGCATTTTTACCATCAACTGATGAGTTATATAAACCGAATGAACCCGTTTATTCCACATGCCGAAGCGATTATCGGAAATCACCTGATCGAAATGTTCTGTCCGTAGAAAACTCCTCAGCCAGAAATGCTCAGTAATGATCCCTTTTATGATATTGGGAAAATTGAAAAGCATCGCTCCCACCTGCGATTTGCCGGAAGCGTAATAAATGGAATACGATGGAAATTCAATAAAACGAAGTGATGGAAATTCTCGTTTAAGAAATACAAGAGGAAACCCATCGGCAACAATCACCGTTTCATGACCTTCGGTCATTAGTTTTCGGATAATCGGTACACAGCGTGTGGCGTGCCCCAATCCCCAATTAAGCGGGCAAACTAATATCTTCATCCTGCCACCAAAACATCAAAACCAAGTTTCTTTGCTTTCTCTGCTATAATGTTCAGTTCTTCAACAGAAACCTTTTGCAGATTCTGAGTCGGAGCTTCGCGGTCGAGGGAATAAATCATAATTTGTTTCGGACGAATTTCTTCCATAGCGGCGAGCCATGCTTCCACTTCTACGTCGGTGGTGTTATCAATTGGTTCTCCTTTGAATTCGCCACGTAGAAACATAGTTTGAATAATCAGTTTCCCTTCAAATTTCTTTAAATGCTCAATAAACCATGCCACGTTTATTTCTTTTCCAACCGGACAATCCATTAGTTTCATGGTTCTGTCAATAGCCGAATCAAATTTAAGAATATTGTTATCCACTTTATTCAATGCCCGGAAAACTTTGGGTTTATGAACACGCGTAGAATTGGAAAGCACGCTAACTTTAGCCGTTGGGCAGTATTTATTTCGAAGTTCAATAGTGTCATCAATTATTTCTTCAAACTGGGCATGCAAAGTCGGTTCGCCATTTCCGGCAAAAGTGATGACGTCCGGAATTTGCTTTTCGGCAACCATTTCTTTCAGCTTGGCTTCAAGCGTTTCGCGAACTTCTTCACGGGTGGGAATAGGCGCTTCATGCATGGTGGTATTGAAACCACATTCACAGTAAATACAGTTGAACGAACATATTTTGGCATCGACCGGCAGCAGGTTTACACCCAGCGAAAGTCCGAGGCGGCGACTGTGAATTGGTCCGAAAATGAGTTGGTGGAATAAAAACATTATTTTAGTCTATGGTCTATAGTCTATAGACGCGGTTTTACAATTAATAACATGAAGCAAATAACCCTATAACTTTATAATTATCCTCTCCCCAAGCGTTTTCGAAAGCTGTTTTTTGGATTGTTCCAGTTGATCCCAGTCCTGCATTAAACGATCGTATAATTCGTTGTCTTTGGCATCATTGGCAGCTTTTAATTCCAGTAGTTTCTTTTTTATCATGTCCAGAATCAGGCTGTTTTTAAATTCAAACACCACACGCGGAACTAACTCAATCAATCGCTCGGCATCGGTTTCAATCTTTTTTATCTTGGAATGTATGCGACTCAAGGTATATTTTTCCGAAATCAAATCGGCCGTAAGCATACTGATTTGTCCATTGGTGTGATACAGGAAAAAACGCTCTGCAATAAAATTTTCCTGCTTGTGATGCATTTTATACTCTTCGAGCATAAGCGCATGAACCGGATGATCAAACACCAGATGATCTTTTTCCAGCTCTTCCAGAATATAATCACCCACGGTTACGGGCTGTTCTTTGGCTTCGTCAGCATAAAAAAATACAACTTCACCGTGTTTTATCAATATCTGCAGAATGGTTCGTTCCTGTTCTTCAAACTTTGATTGCGATGCTGTAACTTTCGACCTGTTATCATCCATTTCCTCAAGAGGAAGCATCACAGGTGGTTCATTCTGGCGACGAATGACAGCTTTTTCCTGATCGTTATTCTTGAGTTTATTGATTTCGTAGTAAAGCATTTGCTCTTCCACGTTCAAGAGTGTGCTGCATTCTTTCACGTATTCGCCCCGAATGGCTGTGTTGGGAATAATGGCAATGCTTCGCACGATATCCAGCACCAGTCCGGCACGTTTCACGGGGTCGTTACCTGCTTCGGCCATCAGCAAATTGGTTTTGAAGCGGATAAAGTCCGACGAGTTTTGCTGAACGTATTCAATAAAATCGGATGCGTTGTGTTTGCGCGCAAACGAATCGGGGTCGTCCCCATCGGGAAGTAAAAGAACTTTGATATTCAGTCCTTCTTCGAGCAACAGGTCGATACCACGAATGGACGCTTTGATGCCGGCTGCGTCGCCGTCGTAAATAACCGTTACATTCTCGGTAAAACGGTGAATCAACCGGATTTGTCCCGGAGTAAGCGATGTTCCAGACGAAGCCACCACGTTTTCGATGCCGCTCTGATGCATCGAAATCACATCGGTGTAACCTTCCACCAGAAAGCAGCGGTCCTGTTTCACCACGGCCTGTTTGGCAAAATAAATGCCGTACAGCTCGTTGCTCTTGTGGTAAATGTCCGATTCGGGCGAGTTGACGTACTTCGCCATTTTGTCGTCCTTTTTGAGGATACGACCGCCAAATGCCACCACTTTGCCCGACAGCGAATGAACGGGAAACATCACGCGTCCGCGGAAACGGTCGGCGAGGTAATTATTATCGCCTTCGAGCGTGAGCCCGGTTTTAATGAGGTAATCTTTATTGTATCCGGCTTTGATGGCTGCCTGCGTGAAAGCATCGCGCTGGTCGAGACTATAGCCGAGTTGGAATTTCTGGATAATGTCGTCGCGGAAACCACGTTCGCGGAAATAGCTGAGCCCGATGGATTTGCCGTCGATATGGTTATGAAGCGTGTGTGAGAAATGTTTTTGTGCAAAATTGTTGACCAGAAACATACTTTCACGGTCGTTGCGCACGGCCATTTCTTCGTCGGAGAGTTCACGCTCCTGCACTTCGATATTGTACTTTTTGGCCAGGTACTTCAGCGCTTCGTAGTACGAAATCTGCTCGTGCTCCATGATAAAATGCACCGAGTTACCGCCTTTGCCACAACCGAAACATTTGAAAATCCCTTTGGCCGGCGACACGGTAAACGAAGGCGTTTTCTCGTTATGAAACGGACACAACCCCAACAGATTCACCCCGCGTTTGCGCAGGGTAACATAATCGCCCACCACATCCTGTATCTGTGCGGTTTCGGTAATGCGGTCTATGGTAGGTTGGTCAATCATTTTTTTTGTAATTTGTAGAGACACATGGCCATGCGTCTCTACATGAAATTATGGATTACAAAACTACTGATTTTATTCTGAAATTCGGGTACGATAGGAATTAAAAAAACGGCTGAATTTCCGATAATGGGAATTCAGCCGTAAGTGTTAGTATTTTTGGCCCGAAAATTGTAAAGCACACGCCTTTGTCATTCATTTTTGCTGAAAAAAACGTATCTTTGCGGCTGATTCAGGGTTAATCCCGTGGTTTTTCAATCATGTTAAAGCAACAATTACAACAGAAGTTACAACAGAAACTATCGCCTGCGCAAATTCAGGTTATCAAAATGCTCGAAGTGCCTACTTTGGAGCTGGAAGAGCGCATCCGGCAGGAACTGGAGGAGAATCCGGCGTTGGAAGAAGGGGCCGAAACGGATTCCGACACCGAAAATGAAGATGATTTTAGTCTGGAAGATGGTGGCAATAACGACGATATCGACCTGGACGAATACATGGCCGACGACGACATTCCGGACTATAAACTGAAAGCCAACAACACGTCCAAGGACGATAAATACGAGGAAATCCCTTTTTCGGTGGGAATGACCTTTCACGAATTTCTGATTGATCAGGTGGGATTGCTCCAACTGTCGGAAAAAGACCGCCTGCTTACCGAATACGTCATTGGCAATATCGACGACGAAGGCTATCTGCGACGCACCGCCGAAGCCATGGTGGACGACATCGTGTTTCAGGCCGGCGTGCAAACCGCTGACGATGAAATGTACCGCATCATCAGTCTGGTGCGTCAGTTCGACCCAGCCGGTGTGGGTGCCACAAACCTGCAGGATTGCCTCACGTTGCAACTGGAACGCAAGGATCAAACCCCGTCGGTGAAACTGGCTCTGCGCCTGATAACCGAATATTTCGAAGAGTTTTCAAAAAAACATTACGATAAAATACAGCGCGGGCTGAACATGGATGATGCCATGCTGAAAAAGGTGATGAACGAAATCATCCACCTCAACCCGAAACCCGGAAGCGCGTGGAGCGGTAATATTCTGGAAAAATCGATGGTGACCATTGTCCCCGATTTTATTCTGGAAAACGACGAAGGCCAACTGTCGGTGTCGCTGAATAACTCCAACGTTCCCGAACTGCGTGTGAACAGTACGTACAACGAAATGTTTCAGGATTACGCCGGAAACAAACAAAACCAGAGCCGCGAGATGAAAGATGCGGTCATGTTCGTTAAACAAAAGATTGATTCCGCGCGTTGGTTTATCGACGCTATCAAACAACGGCATCAAACCCTGCTTACCACCATGATGGCGATTGTGGATTTTCAGCACGAATTTTTTATCGAAGGCGACGATACCTATCTGAAACCGATGATTCTGAAAGACATTGCCGACCGCACCGGGTACGATATTTCCACTATTTCGCGCGTGAGCAACAGCAAATATATCCAGACCGAATTCGGGATTTTTCCGGTAAAATACTTTTTCTCCGAATCGATGACCAACGACTCGGGCGAAGAAGTCTCCACCCGCGAAATAAAACAAATTCTGCTGGAATGCATCGAAAACGAAGATAAACGCAAACCGTGGAACGACGATGCGCTGGCCGAAGTGCTGAAAACAAAAGGTTACCTCATTGCCCGCCGAACAGTTGCCAAATACCGCGAACAACTGAATATTCCGGTGGCACGTATGCGGAAAGAGTTATAATTCAATTCACAATTAATAATGCATAATTTACAATTTCACATAGTCCAATTGTAAATCGTAAATGAATAAACAGTAAATAATGAAGACAGTCTATAAGATAATTTCCATCATTTTTCAACCGCTTCTGGTTCCCACCTATGGCATGATTATACTCATGAACATGGATATCTTTTCGCAACTGCCTGCATTCTGGCGAGTGGTGGCTATAGTAGGAACCTTTGTTTTTACAGGACTGTTTCCAGCCGTGCCGGTATTATTGCTTATGAAACGGGGCGAAGTGCATGACGTTTTTATTTCAAAACGCGAAGAACGCACCATGCCTTATCTTTTCTCGTTTATGGCGTACGTTTTCTGGGCGTTATTCATGTGGCGTACCATGCAGTTTCCCACTTTCATTGTGGCCATGGGAATCGGTTCGGCCATTTCCATTTTCATTATTTTGTTCATCAATCTGAAATGGAAAATCAGCGCACATGTTTCCGGGATGGGCGGACTGTCGGGCGCTATTTTTGGCGTTTGTTACCGGCTGGCCATTAATCCGGTGTGGTTATTCATTATCGTACTAACCGTTTCGGCACTGGTGGCTCTTTCGCGCATCGAACTCGAAGCACACACGCCATCGCAAACCCTGGCCGGATTTGTCATTGGATTTCTGGCCGTATTTGTGCCTTGCTTTTTCTTTTAGTTTGCCCCCAAACCCCCTAAAGGGGGATTTAAGACATAATAATCACACTATTTTAAAAATAATTAAAACATAAACCACCTTTTAGCCCCCTTCAGGGGGTTGGGGGCCAAAAATCAATAAAAATGATAACATTAGACCAACTAAAAAATGTGTTGGAGCGCGAGTCTGCGTTGAGGAGGTATCTTTGACGTCGATACAAAATTGATCCAAATAGAAGAAGAAGAATTGCGCACGCAGGTTCCCGGTTTCTGGGACGACGCCAAAGCTGCCGAAGTTCAGATGCGCAAAGTGAAAGAGTTGAAAAACTGGGTGGTTGGCTACAACGAAGTAAAATCGGCCACCGACGAATTGCAACTGACTTTCGATTTTTACCGCGAGGAAGTAACCACCGAAGAAGAAGTGGACGAAGCTTATCGTCAGGCTCTGGAACTGGTGGAAACGCTCGAAATGAAAAACATGCTTTCGCACGAAGAAGATAAACTGGGTGCAGTTATTAAAATTGTGGGCGGAGCCGGTGGAACCGAAGCGCAGGATTGGGCATCGATGCTTTTCCGCATGTATCAACGCTGGTGCGAACGTCAGAGTTATAAATGCGAAATCACCAACTTTCAGGAAGGCGATGAAGCCGGAATAAAAACCGTGACGATGCAGATTGAAGGCGAAATGGCCTACGGTTACCTGAAAAGCGAAAATGGTGTGCATCGTCTGGTGCGTGTATCACCATTCAACGCGCAGGGCAAACGCATGACCTCTTTTTGTTCGGTGTATGTGGTTCCTTTGGTGGATGATACCATCGAAATTGAAGTTAATCCGGGCATGCTTACCTGGGACACTTTCCGTTCGTCGGGAGCAGGTGGGCAGAACGTAAACAAGGTGGAAACAGGCGTACGTCTGCACTATAAGTTTATCAGTCCGGTAACGAATCAGATGGACGAAATTGTGATTGAAAACACCGAAAGCCGTTCGCAGTTTGGTAATAAAGACAATGCCATCCGTTTACTGAAATCGCAACTTTACGAACTGGAACTGGAAAAACGCCGGGCTGCTACTGCTGTGGTTGAAGCCGGTAAAAAGAAAATTGAGTGGGGTTCGCAAATCCGCAGCTACGTTTTCGATGACCGCCGTGTGAAAGATCACCGCACCAATTATCAGACTTCAAACGTACAGGGCGTGATGGATGGCGATATTGATGCGTTTATCAAAGCCTATTTGATGGAATTTCCGGATTAAGACCTGTATATCCCCTAAAGGGGACTTTTTAAAAAGTGTATTTCCGACTTTTATGAAAGTTGAAATACGCTTTTTTGTTTTTCTGCGTTTGTAAGTCATAAAAAATCAGCACGGGTTTATGAAACGTTTTCTCCTTTTCGGTATTATCCTGCTTAACAGCCTTTTTTCTTTCTGTATCGACTATTCCAAAGTGGATGCTCAATCCGGTTCGGTGCCATCAAATCTGAAAACAGCCAACGAAATTGCCAAATATCTGACCCGAAATCTGACTTCACCCTTCGAAAAAACCCGTGCTATTTATTTCTGGATTTCGAATAATATCTATTACGATATGGCTCAAATAAATTCGAAGGATAATACGTATTCAGATCCACAGGAACTGGTCAACGATGTTTTGCTGAAGAGGAAAGGCGTTTGTGCCCATTATGCCGAACTTTTTAATGCCTGTTGCCGTTCTGTCGGTCTCGAATCGTATGTTATTATGGGTTACACCATCACCGATCATAAAGTTGCAACTCTTGCTCATGCATGGAATGCCGTTCGGATTGATTCCAAATTCTATAATTTTGATGCCACGTGGGCTTCCGGTTCATTGATTAACGGGAAATTCAAACACTATTTCAACGATCAGTTTTGTCTGATTTCACCATCTGATTTCATCAAAACACATATTCCGTTCGACCCGATCTGGCAATTTCTGGATAATCCGCTGACGTGCAAGGAAATTGAAACAGGTGATTTTTCGAAACTTAAAATTCATTCCAATTTCAACTATACCGATTCTATTAAAAAGTACTCCGAATCCGGCAAACTTGAAAAATTGGTTCAGGAAAACCGGCGAATGATCAAATACGGATTGACAAATAACCTGAGTAAAGACCACAAAGTCTATTTGCAGAAAGCCATTGCAACCGAAAAATTTAATATCGCTGTTTCGTTCTACAATAAAGCTGTTGAGAGTTTTAATCTGTATGTGGCAGATAAAAACAAACAATTCAGTAAGAAATCTGTCGACGAACATAGTTTAAGTTCTTTACTTTCACCTGTCAGGAAACAAATTGAACTCGCTGAAAAAACAATTCAATCTGTAAATCCGGATGATGCAACTATAATTTCCCAGATTCAGGGACTGGAAATTTCTATCGACGATATGAAGAAAAGCATTAACGAAGAAGACTTATTTTGGGTAAAATACAGGAACAGATTCAAATCTTCACGAATATTTTAGTTTCGATATCCAATTCAATAATTAGGTTTAAAAGTTAATAATAGAAATCCACTTTACACAACTTTTCAAAAGCTTCACCGTTCTACTTTCATATTTACAATTAGTACAAATCTATTAATTCAAAAGAATATGAATCAGAAAAGAAAATTTAGTATCAGTTTTATAATTTCGGTGTTGTTTATTAGCTTGTCAAGTTGTACAACAACAAACCCACCGATTAACACGGGGATAAAAACTCCCGGAACTTTAGCAGTAAGCACTGTTACCAGCACTGCCGGAGGACCTTTCGCACCGGCTCATGTTATGGCCATTT
>Ga0302207_1000801_pt1 | contig 12360 bp, 8 predicted proteins | sample II_Fen_E2_2_FD_198792 | JGI IMG/M metagenome (GOLD analysis project Ga0302207, IMG submission 198792) | Peat permafrost microbial communities from Stordalen Mire near Abisko, Sweden - II_Fen_E2_2 | ecosystem: Environmental > Terrestrial > Soil > Wetlands > Permafrost | place: Sweden: Abisko...
CGGTTTGTATAATTAAGTTGCAATGCTGCATTCCCGGGCAACAGGTACGACAGGTAAAAACTCGGATAGATATGGAAAATCGGGTCGGAGGTAAAATTCTGCACCGATTTGTTGGTTTCATTGAGGACATACGCAGTATCAGAAAACTGACGGGTAAAATACTCCGCCCGCAGTCCTGCCTGGTAAATCAGTTTGCCGATGCGGTTTCCGTATGTGATGTATCCAGCATTGGTCTGATCGGTATACCTGAACCCATCAAAATATGCGGGCAGTAGTACATTAGAATTCAAATTGTCTAACCCCGATGATCCGTTATCCCTGATATTGAATTTACTGTGCCATCCGGCTTCCAGCTTGCTTTCTTTCGTCAGTTTATTCGTATAATCCACTTTAAATTCGAATTCAGTATTCTTATTGCCTGTTGTTTGGGTAATATTCGATTTGAAGGTCGAATCGGCCAGAATCTTTCTGTAGGATGTGTTTATGTCCCTCGTATGATTGGAGTAGGACGCACTGGCTGCTATATTCGATTTTTTTTTCTTGAATTCATGCTGGTAATCCATGCTTACATTCAGGCTCGGGCGGTTGGATGTTCCTTCGTTATACTGGTTATAATCTTTCAGCGGATAGGAAGAGTTATACATAGCTTCCGACAGGATACTGTGTGTTGCCGAAGTCTTGGTCCCACTACCTGCCATTCCGAATCCCGAAATACTCAGGGTGTTTTTTTTATCCAAATGATAATCCATTCCGGCTCGCACAAAGATACCGGAAGTTGAATTGGAGTTGGTGCCGGTTTGTTTCAACAAGGTTGTATCCGTGCCCTGATAATTGAACCGGTCGGAGTTTTTACCTCCCTGTATAGCCTTTGCACGGTATCCCATATTGACATAAGCATACACCTTGCTGCTGTTATAACTGAAACTGGCTCCCAGGTTTTTTCCGGGATTACCTCGTTCGGGGCGGGTGATTCCGGCTGTCACACTTCCGACATACCCGGTTTTATGCTCTTTTTTCATGACAATATTGATAATTCCCGCCGATCCTTCAGGATTAAATTTAACCGAAGGATTCGTGATCACCTCAATGGACTCTATGCTTTCGGCAGGCATCTGCTCCAACACCTGAATCCGGTTGTCGGAGGTTAACCCGGATGCTTTTCCGTTGATCCACACCTCCACATTCGCATCTTTGCGTAACGATATATTTCCCTGATCATCAACTGTCACAGAAGGAATATCTTTCAGAACATCCGAGGCAGAACCACCTGCCGCAGCGATGTTCTGATCAACACTATATACTTTTTTATCAATCTCAAATCGCATTTGAGATCCCTGCCCCAGCACCTCAACTTCCGACAGTTTCTTCGATTTGCTGACCAGTTCTAACTCTCCTAAATCGAGGGCAGTACCCTTCAATGTGAATTCTTTTTTCAGGGTTTTATATCCGACATAACTTACACGCAGTACATAGTCTCCTTCTTCTGCAGCAGAAACATCTACTGCCCCGTTTTTATCCGTAATAGCGCCCTTTACAAGCTTATCAGAGCCTTGCCTGAATAATGCCACATTTACAAATTCGAGTGGCACCAGAGTCGTAGCATCCACCACCGTCGCTTTTATGTCCAACGAAGCAGCCTTTAATGAAGTAATCAGAGAAAGTAAGAGAATAACAAAGAAGATTTTTTTCATAGTATTTTTAAATACATGCGGGCATTTATTATTTCTGGAAATCAAATTACCCGCTTTTTTTCAATTATTAAGTATTACATTTTATTAGTCCACAACAGATGCTTCACTCCGACTTTATGCTAATAATTGTACAAATCTACTGAAAAATTCTCCTAATTCATAAAAAAATTATTTGTTTATATTACTCTGTTAATATTCAGATTGATTGTTCATAACTTACTCAATTAATGATAACCTTATTTTTCAATTTAAAAGATTAGTAGACAAGGTAAGATTCTCAGTCTTACATTCGCTTTTGCTCTGCATTTCGTTCGGATCCGATTTTTATATAATCAATATATAACCAATATATAAGCAATATATAATCAGTAAATAAACTATATCTATATAGAGATTGATTATTTATTGGTTACTTGTTAATTATAATTTTATTATGTTTTGCTTTAATTAAAACCGGATATGGAGCATATCAGAAGAATAAGTGAAGTATATAGGTTGTTGACTAATAATCAGAGAAAATGTCTTATGATATGACTTTTTTAAAGTCATACAAAAAAGAGAGGCTGAACGATCAGTTCAGCCTCTCTTTTTAAGCCTTATTAAAACTGTATTGTACAGTTACTGAATGATCAGGTCGTACGACATGCGGGCTTGAATGCCATTGATCTTATCCAGGTTTTTGATTTGTTCGAATGCACGATATTGTTCGCCCAGTTGTGCTTTTAAGAAGCGGGTTTCGACATCTTTACTGAAGTTCTTCATGAACTTGGTGGCAAAGTCTTCTTTTTCGGGATATTCGCTAATGTTATAGGTGGTGAGTTTTGCTTTGGCAACTGCTATTTTAATGGCATCGTTCAATCCGCCTATTTTATCTACCAGCCCAATTTTCAGAGCATCCTCCCCTGTCCAGACACGGCCTTCGGCAATGGCTTTGATTTGTACAGCCTTCATTTTACGACCTTCGGCACATCGTTTCACAAACAATTCATACCCGCGGTTGACATAATTTTGCATCAAACTGCGTTCTTCAGGTGTAAAGGCACGGTTGACAGAAATCGCATCACTCATTTTGTTGGTTTTAATACCGTCCCAGGTGATACCCAGCTTTTCGTTCAAACCGCTGATATTCGGAATCACTCCGAAGATTCCAATCGATCCTGTAATGGTATTGGGTTGAGCTATAATTTGGTCGGCCATGGCGGCGATATAATAACCTCCTGAGGCGGCATAATCACCCATTGAAACGATCACTGGTTTTTTGGCTTTCAGCATGGTAATGGCATGACAGATCTGTTCGGAAGCAAATGCGCTTCCACCCGGAGAGCTGATACGAAAAACCACTGCTTTTACCTGGTTGTCTTTGGCTACATCATTGATTGTTTTCACCATGTTCTTCGCTACAATACCTTCGCCTTCATTATCGGTGATCTCACCAATGGCATAAATAATAGCCACTTTATTTTTATCGTACTTGCCTGTATCAGCTACTTTGTTCATAGCCGAATGTTTTACAAAAACTAGTTTATCCCCTTTTTTAAGACTTTTATCACTCATTTTAAGGATACTGTCTACCTGATCAGTGTACACCAGCGAATCCACCAATGCATATTGTTTTGCCTTTTCGGTAGGCTGGAACATCAACATTTCATCGGCATACATATTGAGCTTTTCGAATGGAATCTTGCGGGATAAAGAAATTTCATTCACAATAGTCTTCCAGATTGAATTCATGAATACAGTCACCTGCAAGCGGTTGGCATCACTCATCTTGGTAGTGATCAATGGTTCAACAGCCGATTTAAACGTACCGACCTTGACAATCTGCATTTCAATTCCCAGTTTATCCAGGGTCTTTTTAAAGAACATCGTTTGTGCGGATAATCCTTTCAGTTCGAGCATTCCCTGGGGATTCAATAATATTTTATCGGCAACCGATACCAGGTAGTACATGCGTTGAGAATAATTATCGGCATAGGCAACAATAAATTTCCCTGATTTTTTAAAATCAATCAACGCATTCCTGATTTCTTTTATTGAAGCAATACCTCCCGAAAGGGATCCACCTTTGAGGTATATACCTACGATATTGGGATCTTTCTTTGCCTTATCAATATTGGATAACACATCGTCCAGTCCGATTGAAATTTCGGAGGATTTACCTAATGCCGAATTAAAGGCACCGGTGAAAGGATCATCCTGCGAACGATCGATAAGGGTACCTTCAAGGGTCAATTCATAGACCGAATTTGGTTTCAGTACTGTAGCCGAATCACTGGCACCGGCAATCGCACCTATGACGGCAAATGATATTAACATGATGAGTAACGAAGCTATGAAAATTCCCGCAATGGTAGCCAGGGTGAATTTTAAAAACTGTTTCATATTTAGGATGTTTGTTGGTTTAAAATTAAATTAATTTTATGATACAAAGTAAAACATTCTTTTTCGTATCACAAAATAATCTGAATTTTATTCCGAGAATGGATTATTTATAGAAGTAAACAGTCTTTTATTCTGCAGGTATGAAAAAAACAGCCCTCACATTTCTAAGTAAAAAAACGATTGACCATTACAGAAAATGTGTAGGCGATTTATCACAAAGAAAAATTGTTCTCAATGAAGGGAAAAAATTAAAAACGAAAGGAATTCGAAATTTTGGTTATAAATAAAAAAGTTCTATAACTGTTTAAGCTATGTTTAAAAAGAAAAGGAAAAAAAGGTTTTTAATTGGGGTTAGCTGGGGTTAGCTGGGGTGTACAAAGAAAACGCTCAAAGGTACTTCGTACGCTTTGAGGTTTTCTTTGAGGTTTTCTTTGAGATTCCGGTGTTGTTTATTTGATTTCAATCATGCGGGAAGGTTTTGGTTTTGATTCTTCCTTTTTAGGAATGCTCACATACAAAATTCCTTTGTCATAACTGGCATCAATCCGTTCGCTATCGGCAGAATGAGGCAAGGTAAATGAACGGGTAAATGATTGATAACTAAACTCACGTTTGCTGTAGCGTTCATCCTGTTTTGTTTCATTCTCAATTTGTTTTTCAGATGAAATGGTCAATACATCATGATTGAGTTCTAATTTGAAATCACCTTTTTCAAAACCGGGTACAGCGACTTCTACTTTAAATACATCCGGATTTTCCTTAATATTCACCGAAGGCAGCGTAGTATTTGTTATTGAAAAATTGCGGTTTGACCAATCGAATAAATCGCCTTCAAAAAAACGGTCAAACATTGAAGGTAGTTGATTTGAAAATCTAACCAGTGACATAGTTTAATCCTCCATTTTTAAATATTAGACATTGTTTTAAGTTGTTTGTTGTATCACTTGCAAATAGAATGCCATAAGATATAAAATGACATTTATACGCTAACAACCTATACTATAGTGACATTAAGGCAGTTATTTTATTGCTTGTTTTATTGAAATTCGATTTATTATTTTCAATTATTTCTAATAATCAACTAAATATATTGCCCTTCAAAGTTTCAGTTTATAAACAGGTGAACCTGAAAATATGTCATTATTTTCGTATGTTAATAAATATATGCAAAGGAATACTCCCATTTTTTAAACTTTTCGTGCATGTGTCTGGTTATAAATATGCTTAGAAAACTAAAAACTCCCGTTATATGAAAAAAAGAACAATCCCGGAGTCATTTTTCATCATTTTAATAAGCCAGTTGGCAGTACTGAGTGCATTTGCAGTAAAAGCATATCCTTTTCCCGTTCAGGTTAATCAACCGGATGGAACTACAATTACAATTCTTTTACATGGAAATGAATTTCATCATTTTAAAACAACTGAAGATGGATATCTTTTAAAAGAAAATGGGAAAGGAATCCTTACCTATGCAACTATAAGTTCTACCGGGGAAGTAGTAGAAAGCGAATATACAGCTCATGATGCACCAAATCGATCTTTAAAAGAATCACAGTTTTTGAAAACTGTAAATCCAATCGAAATGATCAGGAGAATCCAAACAGCTCCACTTAAAAACAAAGCTTTTAATGCACAGGCATTTCCTCAAAAAGTATTTCCAGCCTCAGGATCTCCAAAATCGATCGTCATACTGGTGAATTTTTCGGATACTCTTTTTGTTACACCCCGTCCTCAGACAGCCTTTACCAATTTATTGAATCAGGACAGTTATAGTACAAATGGCGGAACAGGTTCGGCAAGGGATTATTTTATGGCAAGCACCTACGGAAAGTTTTCACCTGAATTTGATGTTTACGGACCTTATACTTTGCCACAACCTTTCGATTATTATGGAAAAAATGATTCCAATGGGAATGATACCAATGCCATTCAAATGATTGTCGATGCCTGCACTGCTGCCTACAATAACGGTGTTGATTTTTCGAAATACGACACTGACAATAATGGTGTTATCGATAATGTTTTTGTTTATTACGCCGGGCACAATGAGGCCGAACATGGTCCTCTCAATTCGATATGGCCTCATCGCTGGGCCATTTATCCACAATCGTTATTTCCATCAGGGTACAATTATTCAGGGGACCTGACATCGATAACATTTAATGGCAAAAGAGTGATGGACTATGCCTGTACTTCTGAATTGAGAGGTTCAACCAGTACTAACATGTGTGGTGTAGGTACTTTCTGTCACGAATTCGGCCATGTATTGGGACTTCCCGATTATTATGACACTTCGGGCTCAAGATTACCGACATTAAATTCATGGGACATTATGGATTCAGGAAACTACAATAACCTGGGAAGGACTCCTCCAGCCTATTCAGCATATGACCGTTTCTTTCTGGGATTTCTTATTCCTGAGCCTAAAACTTCGACGGCTTATCTTTCATTAGACCCCCTTTACCAGGGCAAGATTCCCCCGGCTGCGATAACTAATCAAGCCTTCTTATTATCGGAAACAACACATAATTTAAACGGAGCCAACCCAAACCCGAATGAATTTTTCATGCTGGAATACCGTCAGAAGACTGGTTGGGATACATATTTACCTGGTGAAGGAATGTGTATATGGCATATTGATTTTAATCAGACTGCTTGGAATAATAATAGTCCGAATGTTTACACAGGGACAACTCAAACATTAGCAAGCCACATGCGGGTATACCTGATTCCTCCTACCGGAGTCGGAACGACCCCTCCTACCTATGCATTTACTAACGGATCTTTTATTCCGACTCTGTGGGATGGAACAGATATAAACAGGGAAATTACCAATATTGTAAAGACGACTGCAACTATTAAATTTAGTTTAATGTCACCAATTCTGAATACTTTAGGTGAATTTAGTGAATTTAACACAACCCTTGGTACTCCATCAGCCATTCAAAGTATAACTATTACTGCATTAAATTTAACCGGGAACCTAAATTTGAATCTGCAAAGCAATTCTGTTTTTGAAATGAAACTTTCGACAGAAGTAACATGGAGTAAAAGCCTGAACATTGTACCTGTCTCGGGGAAAGTGAATGTAATTATTCAAATGCGTTACAATCCTTTATTAACAGGAATTCAAACAGATCAACTTGGTATTTCAAATACGGACGTTACAACAAGGGACTTCAGTTTAATCGGGAAAGCAGTTACGGGTCCGAATTCGCCGGTTATTTATGTAGGTAAGATTGACAATATCCTATCATTTCAGGCAACAAGATTAAATTTCAGTACCGTCAAAACAATCAATATTCAAACTAACGATCTGTCGGGTGATATAAATGTTGATGTGACTGGTAATGATGCAGCTATGTTCTTGCCATCGGCAACATCAATTGCCATGAATGCTGCAAATGGTCCGGGTGGTACATCCATAACCATAACTTACTCTCCCAAAACGTCCGGAGTTCATACAGCTGAGTTGATTCTATCCGGGGGTGGGCTGAAACCTGTAAAAGTAATTTCTCTTACAGGAACAGGGCTTTAAGCAATAGGTATATAAAAAAAGAGGCTGTCATGAAATGAGACATCCTCTTTTTTGTGTAATGTGAGTCAAATAATGTCAGGAAATTGACAGCTCACGTGTTTATGACTTTCAATTATTACAAACTAATGAATAATTCGCCTTCAACTTCATTAAATTTGACCTTTCCTTCGCGGGCCAACCAACCGAGGGCTAAGTTCAGGTCCTTTTCTGCAAGCTTTGTTACTTTTTTAACGGCTTTTACATTCATTTCGCCGCCTTCTAATGCCGCCCATATTAAACCGGCATTTTTTCCAATTTTTTCTGATAACATAATAGTTTGGTTTTTAAAGTTATGTTCGTAAACTAATCAGAGCAAAAGTACATATTTTATGTTATTAGGTATGTATATAAAATATTTTTTATTGGAAATTAAAAATACATCTTAGTTTTTGTACATTTCGTCTATCTGTGATTTGTATTTTTGCATAATTACTGTACGTCGGATTTTTAAGGTATTCGTTAACTCTCCGCTTTCAATTGCAAAACTTTTTTTGATTAGTATGTATTTTTTAATCAATTCGTAATTAGCCATTCCTTTTTGTTGCAGGGCAATTCTTTCTTGCAAGAAGTTTAAAATTTCTGTCGACTTAAGCAATTCATCGATCGAGGAGTATGGTAACTTGTGTTTAGAGGCATACTCTTCAAGTGCTGGAAGCGCTGGAGCAATTATGGCTGTTACATAATTCCGTTCATCCCCAATCACTGCTACCTGTTCAATATATTTATCCAGGCAAAGCCGGGTTTCAATTTCCTGAGGAGCGATATATTTTCCGTTGGAGGTTTTAAACATATCTTTCAGTCGTTCAGTCATGATGATCGTATTCCCTTTTATTATTCCGGCATCACCTGTTTTGAACCAACCATCAGAAGTAAACGACGCAGCATTTGCTTCGGGGTTATTATAATATCCCGGGAATATAGTTTTACCCTTAAGGAGTATCTCATTGTCATCTCCGATTTTCACATCAACATCAGGCATTATTGTTCCAACTGTTCCAATTTCATATCCTGTATATTCAAAACAACTCACGGTAGCTGTACTTTCGGTTAATCCATAACCGTATACTACCGGAACGCCAATACTTTTAAAAAACAGGGTTATTTCATCCGAAAGCCTGGCACCAGCGATGGGCAACATGTTAGCATTTTCAATTCCCAAAGTATGTTTTACTTTTGAGAAAATAAGCTTGTCGGCAATGAGATATTTTGTTTTTAGTAAAAGAGCGGGTTGTTTTCCAACACGCAAATAATCGACGTTGTATTTTTTCCCGATAGCCAATGCCCACGTAACTACACCCAACATAAAAGGAGTAAACTTTGATAAATTTTCCTGAACTCCGGCATATACTTTCTCCCAAAACCTTGGAACAGCACACATAAGGGTTGGCCGGACATCTTTAATCGTTTGTTGGATTTCTGTTGGCCGATGATTTATATATAGGGTTGCACCTTTAAAAAGGCAGTAATAGCACCAGGTACGTTCAAACACATGAGAAAGGGGAAGAAATGCTATGGTGGTGTCTTTATCGGTAATACTGGTTAATCGTATTGCATGAATTCGCATCGCTTCGTTGAAACATGAATGAGGCATCATGACTCCTTTGGGATTTCCGGTAGTGCCGGATGTATATAAGATACAGGCTAAGTCACTTTCGGTGGATTCATTCTGCCGGTGTTCCACTTCAAAGTGTTTGGAAGACTTCTCGCCGGATAATAGAAAATCGGCATAATACAGAGTATGAGCTGAATCAGCAATTACAACATTTTTATCGAAGACTATAATTTTTTTTAAGAACTTTGAATTTTGTTGTACTTCATGCGCCACATCGTATTGTTGTTGATCTCCTACAAATATAATTTCTATTTCGGCATCGTTAACAATAAATTCCACTTGCGGAGCTGTAGAAGTGGCGTATAGTGGAACCATGACAGCACGGTTGGCATATAAAGCAAAATCTATAATCAAATTTTCAGCTTTATTTTGTGAGAATTGAGCAACCCGTTGGTGTTCAACGACTCCTAATTCAACAAAAGCTTTTGCAATAGAATGTACATGGCCGGCAAATGCAGTCCAGGATATTTTACTCCACTCATCCGTAAGTTCTGCACGATGGTACATAGCCACTTTATCGCCATATCTTTTTGCCTGGGCAAATATCAATTGAGAAAAATGTAGATTTTCCATGCTGTATTGTTTTAAGGTTAATAATGAAATGACCTTTACAAAGATAGATATAAAACCGCAGAAGTTGCACATATATGTGAATAATGTGCATTTCCATTTTCTTTAGAGTCTAATATACATGCAATTAAACATCTATGTCTGTTGATGGGTTTTCAGTGGAAGAATTAATTTCGGAAGGTTCTTGTTTTAATTGAAGGATGAATTCAGGATTTGAGTCTATCTGTTGACAGGCAATTTGAGAAACCAGTTGTTGTGACTCTTTTTTACTCGAACCGGTTGCCTGACATATAGTTTTGCCATTAATAACCAGAGAGGTTTGAAATAAATGTTTATTCGATTTACTGAGAATTTCTTCCAAGAGGATAAATTCTGGTTCAAAGCGGTTCTTTTGACACCATTCAATCAGCCGGGATTTAAAATTCACTTCATTTTCGGCCACTTTATCTAAATCAATGAAAGTGTGAATCAACCGTTGTTCTACAAACTTCTTACATTTTCGATATCCATAGTCCAGGTAAATGGCACCCATAAGTGCCTCCAGAGCATTTCCATAGATATTATTATTGGTATGGGTATTTACGTACCTGGTAACTTTTACAAGTTTATCCAATCCAATTTCAACAGCAAGCACATTCAAAGAATCACGTTTAACTATTTTCGAGCGGGTATTTGTCAGGAAACCTTCACGTTGATTTTCATATCGGTGATATAGGATATCAGTTACAACAGAATTCAGTACTGCATCACCCAAAAATTCAAGACGCTCATTACTTAGTTGGAGTCCGTCATCAGTAAGAATTGAGACAGATTTATGCCGGACGGCTAATTGGTAGTAATCTATCTTATCGGGATAAAACCCCAGCACCTGATAGAATAAAAAATAAGGCTCTTTTCGAGCATTCGAAAGGAGCCTTATTTTACGGAGTATATTTTTAATCACAAACTTATTTTTTGTATTTTTTCACGATAACACTTGCGTTATGTCCTCCAAACCCAAAGGTGTTGGACAATGCAGCATCAACAGTTCTTTTTTGTGCCTTGTTAAAGGTAAAATTAAGATTGTAATCAATGTCAGGATCTTCATCACCTGGAGTAAAATTGATAGTTGGCGGAACGATATCGTTTACAACCGACAAGACAGAAATAATCGCTTCAACAGCACCGGCAGCACCTAACATGTGTCCGGTCATAGATTTTGTTGAACTGATATTCAGTTTGTATGCATCTTCACCAAATACTTTTTTTATCGCTTTTGATTCAGAGATATCACCAACGGGAGTAGATGTTCCGTGTACATTGATATAATCGATATCTTCAGGTTTCATTCCGGCATCTTTCAATGCACGATTCATGACCAGAATAGCACCTACACCTTCAGGATGAGTGGCTGTCAAATGATAAGCATCAGCTGACATACCGCCACCAACGACCTCACAAAGAATATTGGCTCCACGCCCTATGGCATGTTCCAGTTCTTCAAGGATAAGACATCCTGCTCCTTCACCCATTACAAAACCATCGCGGCTTTTGCTGAACGGACGGGAAGCACCTTGAGGATCATCATTGCGGGTTGATAATGCGGTTAGTGCATTAAAACCACCTACACCTCCCGGTGTTATAGCAGCTTCGGCACCACCTGCCAAAATCATATTAGCTTTTCCTAACCTGATATTATTAAAGGCATCGATAATGGCATTCGTTGAAGAAGCACATGCCGAAGCTGTTGAATAATTTGGTCCACGGAAACCATATATGATAGAAATCTGACCGGCAGCAATATCCGATATCATTTTAGGAATAAAGAAAGGATTAAATTTTGGTCCCTGCTCAATGTTAGCATAATAGTATCCGATTTCCTGTTCGAAAGTCCCGATACCACCAATACCGGCAGCAAAAATTACACCTACTTCGTCTTTATCAATTTTATCTAAGTCTGCTCCACAATTTTCCAGGGCTTCTTTTGCAGCGGCTATGGCAAATTGTGCATATCGGTCCAATTTGCGGGCTTCTTTCCGGTCAAAGTACTTCAACGGATCAAAATCCTTGACCTCACATGCAAATTTTGTTTTAAATTTAGAAGCATCGAAATGCGTAATAGGTCCGGCTCCACTTACTCCATTCAGGATATTCTCCCACATTTCGGGGATAGAAGATCCCACTGGAGTAATTGCACCTAAACCTGTTACTACAACTCTTTTCAATTCCATAATTAATTAGGGAGTAAGTTTATTTTTGTAAAGCTTCAATGTGCGCGATTGCGTCACCTACAGTAGCTATTTTTTCTGCTTGTTCATCTGGAATAGAAATGCCGAATTCCTTTTCGAATTCCATAATCAATTCTACAGTATCCAATGAATCAGCACCAAGGTCGTTAGTAAAACTAGCTGTTGGAGTTACGTCTGCTTCTTCAACGCCTAATTTATCTACGATAATTGCTTTTACTTTAGCTTCTACTTCTGACATAATTTTTGTTTTTAAGTTTATAAATAGAAATTGTTTTATAATTTTGCGGTGCAAAGGAAACA
>Ga0302207_1000814_pt1 | contig 12264 bp, 8 predicted proteins | sample II_Fen_E2_2_FD_198792 | JGI IMG/M metagenome (GOLD analysis project Ga0302207, IMG submission 198792) | Peat permafrost microbial communities from Stordalen Mire near Abisko, Sweden - II_Fen_E2_2 | ecosystem: Environmental > Terrestrial > Soil > Wetlands > Permafrost | place: Sweden: Abisko...
GTATTTTTTATTGCTTGATTCTGTTCGTAAGTGCATAAAACATTAAGCACAAATCGTTAACAAAAAACAAGTTCACTATATTTGTCGAAATTTAATCAAAGCTATTTATTATGCAATTAATTCAAACTCCAGTTCAATTATCGCTTAATCCTGCATTTAGAAAATTGAAACCCAATCGTGAAGAAATTGAATTGTTCAAACATGAACTTATTCAGTTGTTGGATAGAATTAAAGAGCATGAAAGTGAGGAGTATCATAAAAATTTAGTAATAGATTTCTTAAATTCAACCTATTATAAGAACAACCATTATATCAATACGAAAGGACGTTCCGACCTGGTGATACATAATGGAAAGGAACCTAATTCTCCTGTTGGGGTATTAATGGAGGCCAAGAAGCCAACCAATAAATCGGAAATGATTACTAAAGACAACGTCAATGTAAAATCATTTCAGGAATTGGTGCTCTACTATTTACGTGAACGCAAGACGCAAAAGAATTTCCAATTGCGCTATTTGATTATAACCAATATTTACGAATGGTATATTTTTGATGCACAAACCTTTGAAAAGTTATTCTATGAGAACAAAAAGCTAGTATCAGATTTTGAAGAATTTGAAGCAGGGAGATTAACCAGTAAAAACACCGACTTTTTCTATAAAGAAATTGCTGCACCTGCTATTCAAAAAATCACTCAAGAGGTTAGCTGCACTTATATCAATCTCAATGATTATCAAAAGCCACTACGAAATACTGATAAAAGTGATGATAAAAAACTTATTCCACTGTTTAAATTATTATCGCCTATTCATTTGCTCAAGCTTCCATTTGCAAACGATAACAACACCTTAAACAAAGATTTTTATGCTGAATTACTCCATATTATTGGATTAGAGGAAACAAAAGATGGTGGTAAAAGTATTATAGGAAGGAAGAAAGAAGGTAACCGTGATGGAGGTTCATTGGTTGAAAATGCCATTGAGAAAATTGATGTCATGGATAAACTATCACGTATCACTCGAGTGTTCCAGCCCGGAACTACAATTGATGAAAAACTTTATAATGTTTCACTCGATTTATCAATAACATGGATAAACAGAATATTATTTCTTAAACTTCTCGAATCACAATTACTCAAATATCAGAATGGAAATAAAGTATATCGTTTTCTATCCATTGATTTAATAAAGAATTTCGATGACTTAGATAATTTATTCTTTCAGGTATTAGCCCGCAGAGGCGAAGAACGCCGTGGCGAATCAAAAGTAAAGTTTTCTCATGTACCTTACCTAAACAGCTCATTATTCGAACCAACAGAATTGGAACATGAAGCCATAACTATTGGGAACTTGCAAGACAGTTTGCACATCAAACTGTATTCAAAATCTATTTTAAAAGATAAAAAAGGAAAATTAATAGCAACAGAATTACCACCGCTCGAATATCTTTTCCGTTTTTTGGATGCTTACGATTTTAGCAGCGAAGGATACGAAGAAATACAAGAGGAAAATAAAACATTGATTTCGGCTTCGGTATTGGGTTTAATTTTCGAAAAAATAAACGGATACAAAGATGGTTCGTTTTTTACTCCAAGTTTCATTACTATGTATATGTGTCGAGAAACCATTTCAAGGGCATTATTACAAAAGTTCAAGGAAGTGAAAGGTTGGGATTGCTTGACATTGCATGAGTTGCATAATTACATTTCACCATCCGATATAAATGAGGCGAATACGATAATTAATAGTATAAAAATTTGTGACATAGCCGTAGGCTCAGGTCATTTTCTCGTTTCGGCTTTGAACGAAATGATTGCTATCAAAAGTGAATTAGGAGTATTGTGCGATAGAAATGGGAAACTATTACGGGGGTATAAAACAACTGTTGTGAATGACGAATTGATTATTTCGGAAAACGAAATAGATTTCTTTAGATATATACCCAGCAATCACGAAAGCCAACGTGTACAGGAAACCTTATTTCACGAAAAACAAAGTATAATTGAAAATTGCTTGTTTGGAGTAGACTTAAACCCTAATTCCGTAAAGATATGTCAACTTCGTTTATGGATTGAGTTACTTAAAAATGCTTATTATAAAGCAGGAACCACCGAACTGGAAACACTACCTAACATTGACATTAATATAAAATGTGGCAATTCTCTTATCAGCCGTTATGCGCTGGATGAAGACATGAGTCTGGCTTTAAAAGCAAGTGGTTACACGGTAGAGCAATACAGGGAAGCAGTGAATCGCTACCGAAATGCTGACAGTAAAGATGAAAAACATACCATGTTCAAATTGATTGAGAGCATCAAGCGTAATTTGAAAACTGAGATTAACAAGCATGATAAGAATATTACCGAACTGCTCAAACTGCAAAAGGATTATTCCCTCAAATCAGCTCCAACACTATTTGAAAGAACCATCAAAGAGGAAAAGATTGTTCAAAAAATGCTCGCGGATATTAAACAAAAAATTGCAAAATACGAAGCTGTTATAGAAGAAATAAAGAATAACAAAATGTATGAAAATGCTCTGGAGTGGCGTTTTGAATTTCCTGAAGTATTGAACCAAGAGGGTGATTTTATGGGTTTTGATGCAATTATTGGAAATCCGCCTTATATACAACTGCAAAAATTAGGCGAAATGGCAGACGCTTACCAAAAGATGAATTATGAAACCTACGAGCGGACGGGTGATATTTATTGTTTGTTTTACGAACTAGGCCATAAACTCTTACGAAAAGACTATTTTCTTTCATTCATCACATCCAACAAATGGATGCGTGCCGGTTATGGCGAAAGCATGCGTCGTTACTTTGTTGAAAAAACAAATCCAAAAGTGTTGATTGATTTTTCAGGACAAAAGATATTTGACGAAGCAACAGTGGATGTAAACATTCTTTTGTTCAAAAACTCCCCTTATAATGGTGCTACACAATCGTGTGTGGTAAAAGAAAGTTGCATCGAAAATTTAAGTGGTTATGTTAAACAGAATTCATCAAATAGCAATTATAGTGCTAAATCCTGGACAGTTTTAAATGACATTGAACAACGTATAAAAGAAAAAATTGAAAGAGTAGGTACACCACTAAAAGATTGGGATATTCAAATTAATTATGGAATAAAGACGGGGTTTAATGAGGCATTTATTATTGATAGTAAAAAGCGAGCAGAACTTATAGCCGTAGATCCAAAATCTGACGAAATTATACGACCAATTCTCAGAGGGCGTGATATTAAGAGATATGGCTACGATTATGCCGATTTATATATTATTGCTACATTCCCAAGTCTTAAAATAGATATTGAACAATATTCTGCTGTAAAACAGCATCTTTTAGGTTTTGGCTATGACAGACTTAAACAAACTGGGGAAGCCGGAGCACGAAAGAAAACTCATAATAAATGGTTCGAAACTCAGGATAGTATAAGTTATTGGGAGGATTTTTCTAAACAGAAAATCGTTTGGAAAATTATTGGTAATCAAATGGCGTTTTCAATAGATTCAAATAACTTTGTTGTAAATAATGCTTGTTATATATTAACTGGTGATAATTTAGATTATCTATTGACAGTTTTAAATTCCAAAATAATTAAGTGGTATAGTTTTCAAACAAATATGAACAAAACAGGGGTTGGTGATGTACAAGTCGGTGGGCAAAATGTTGTTTTGTTTCCAATTCCTTTGCTATCTAAATCAGAACAAAGACCCCTTACTCAAATATTAGACAAACTGTTGACTGAAAAAGAAATAAATGACAATATAATAATAGTTGAAAATGAAATTAACAATGCAATATATAAATTATATGGATTAGATAAAGAAGAAATGATTTTTATTGAATCTCAATAAAACCTATAGCTTCTTTTTCTTGACTTGTAAGGTTATATAAGTCAAACAATAAATTATCTATCTCAACTTCAATATCTTTAGTGTTTTGGTTTTGACTACTTTTAAGCTGAACTGTGTTTATCATTTTTTCGAATAAATTATTAATTGTATCAGATATCAATAAAACTGGGATTTTATCTAGAAAAATCTTTCTTAACTCTCGTGTTCCTCCCTGTAGCTCAGGGAAATCTTCAATATAACAAAATTTAAACAAGGATGAGTTTAAAAATGCAGTTAAATATGAGATATTATTTCCAATAATCATAAATGACTTGTCATTTTGATAATAACCTTCAGTATCTAAATAAAATGGTAAGTATTTTGTCATGTTAGGATACATGATTTTCTGTTTAGAAAAATCCTCCATATATGTGCAATTTCTCAGATTGTAAGGTGTATCACCTTGATCGGCTCGTTTTGATAGTTCATTCCAATACTTATCAAGATGACATTTAATAGCAGGATAATCTTCTATATTTATGGGCTTTATCCCTTTCTCCTTTATTCCGTTATGGGTATTTATTAGCCATAAATCAGCAAATTCATTACCATAGCGCTTTATGTCCCTGCCGCGTAAAATAGGTCGTATAAAATAGACAATTTTTAGACTCTAAACTATGAAGCATATAGCTTACTTTTGTACAATAAATTTAAACAAAAAAAGTATATGATTTACGGTTATATTAGAGTAAGTACCGACAAACAGACAGTCGAGAATCAGCGCTATGAAATAAATCGGTTTTGCGAAAAACAAACCCTTATTGTAGATAAGTGGATTGAAGAAACAATATCAGGTACAATAGAAGTTGATAAACGAAAATTGGGAAAGCTACTTAAAAAAATGAGAAAAGATGATGTATTAATCTGTGCAGAGCTTTCACGCTTGGGTAGAACGTTGTTTATGATTATGGAAGTACTTAATCAATGTATGAAACGAGACATAGAAGTATGGACAATAAAAGATAATTATCGTTTGGGAAGTGACATTAGTTCCAAAGTTCTTGCCTTTGCCTTTGGTCTTTCAGCCGAAATAGAACGTAATCTTATTTCGCAACGCACCAAAGAAGCATTGGCTCGCAAAAGGGCAGAAGGAGTTATTCTTGGTCGTCCGAAAGGAAGTAAGTCGAAAACAGTAAAACTCACAGGAAAAGAAAAAGAAATACAAGCCTTATTGGATAAAAAAATATCTAAAAGTGCCATTGGTCGTATTCTTGGAGTACATAGGCTCACTGTCCATGATTTTATAAAAAATCGTTGGGAGGAAAAGATAGAGAAAATCGCTTAAAACGAAAAAATGAAGTTATCATTGAATAGCTCAATTAATTTATTTACATTTGCTATTCTAAAAAACTTTTAAAAAATGAAGTCAAAAATTATTGTTATTGTGGCATTACTAATACTTATGTCAATTTTAGTATCTTGGTTGTTCCAAAACAATTTCTTTTTAGGGTATGATAGTAGCGACTTTAATAATTTACTGACTCCAATAATCACAATAATTACTATCATTTTATTAATATGGACTTTGAGTGAAAATAAAAATTTCAACAAAAACCAGTTAGTTAGCATTAAATGAGTATAATATTTTATTGCAAGACTTTGAATTAATAAAATTGAGATTAGAGTCATTGCATTTTGATATAAATAAGAGTTTGTTTACGGATAGTTTAATTCATGATTTAGAAAAATCAAATGGAATAAAATACTGTACTCTGTTATTACAATTTCTAGATTTTGAGATAAAGGATGAAAGTGAAGATGTAAAAAGGATAATTAACTTTAGAGCTAAAGTTATATTTCCTTTACTTCAAAATTACAGGAATCTTGAGGTCTTTTTGGAAGATGTACGTCTAAGTAAACTGCTCGGCAATAATTATCAAATTAAATTTTATAAAAAGGTTGAGCAATTACTTTTGCAAGAATATTTCAGGATTTGCAATAACTTAGATTCAGTAGGAGAGCCAATATATCAATTAGATGTATTTAATACTGATGTATTTGATTCAAATGAATTTAAAAGAATAAATGACTTGTTTGTAAAATATGATTTGTTTTATCTTCATGATGAAAAGAGTAAATTCTACGAATCAAATACTTAGCTTAAATCAATAGCAATCTACCTCAATTTGAGATATAAATTGTAATGATAAACTTCGGACAAAAGCGTTCCACATTTCTTCATGAAACATAATTATAAAAAATTTTATTTCTTCACCAAATGGCTCAATTCTAGATTGTTTCTAATTCGGTCCATCTCTTCCATGATAATCTGAGACACTTCTTGTTTGATTCGATTGCAGTTCTTATCAATCACATGTTTTAGGTTATCGTTGCCTGCACAGTCAACAAAGGAGGTTATTTAAGGAGTCATTTTGTAGGCATTGGTTTTATATATTAATAATCGGAAGGCAAAAATTAATAACCCAGCGATATAATCAAGTGCAATAGAACAAAATAATTACATCATATCCAAACTGACTTTCCAATCAACATTTGGGAAAATAATCGGAAAAATATCATTTAATTCCTTGCTCAATTTATATTGATGAATTTGATTTATTATTTTTTTTCCATTTTCCCCATAATCATTTTTTCTTCCATTTTTGGTATGCATTGCAATAATATAAAGGTGAGAAAATTCGGAATTAAAAGATATAACATCATTTGTCAATGATTTAAAATTATAACTTTTACTACCTATAATCTTATTTGTAAGGACTGAAAGTATCCGTAATATAAAACTTCGTGTCGTTGAATCATACAGAACATTAAATTGCTCATTACATGCGTTGTACAGCCTAATATATTGCAGAGCAATAGAGTGTTTTTCAAGACTGTCAAGTTCGTCCTCATCAATTTTGTCCATTTTTAATATATGCCCAATATAAGATTCAATATTTTTTTTGTCTTTTATCTTAGGACAATATCCTTTTTTAAAAAATGAAAGTATATATTTGTAGAAGTCGTGTTTCTCAAATCCTCTTATCAATAAAGTGTCTAATGGGCTAGTATCATATAGAGCAAGCGAATCAAAATTTATAATTATTCTAGATTGTCTAAAAATATAATCTAAGAAAAAGTAGCTGTTCGAATTAAAATACCATTCCTTAATTAGCTCTTCGATGCAAGACGAAAATTCTATAATTTGTACATCATCCAAATTCTTCAACTGAAAATCAAGATTATTACAAACATTCTCTTCCTCACTCTTTATTGCCAAAGAGATTAAATTTGAATATTTCCATTTATTATGCTTAAATGAATCCGAGCTAGTGTTTCTATAATAAGAATGTACTTCATCTTTATTAATGATAGCTTGTCCCTTTTTTGATTTATCTAATTCAATCTGGGTAACTAATTGCTCTCTTTTCTCTTTTGAATCAAAGTAAAATGTACTATAATCTTGTTGAAAACATAAATCATCTAAAGTTATTAACTTAGTTTGCCACGTAGGATTAGATAATATATTATTCATTACTGAATAATCGATATAGTAGCATTTTAAATACAATTCATTTTTTGACCGAGATAATGCCTGAGCCTCAACATCAAAAACGAAAACATTATAATTGTTTGAAATTAAAATATCAGTTTGACTAAATGTTTGTTTTTCAATATCTGTATTAAATTCATCAAATATCCAAAGTAGATAAGTGTTATGACTTTTGTAAAACTCGCTTCTATCTACTATAACATCAACAAAGGTGGTAGATATTTGTAATTCAAAAGCAATTTTCTTGTCAGAGAAGTAAGCTAGAATATCTGGTCTTCTCCATTCTTTAGAAATCATCTTGTCTCTATAAACTTGTTCAACTCTTAAATCAAGTGGAGCATTATTTCCTTGTTTTAATATAGAAGCAATTGTATTTTTTAGATATTCATGTATGAAGCTTTCTTTAGCACCATTGAATTTCAAACATAAAATCTCCTCTCTAGTTAATTTCTTATTGCTTTCAAAAATACATTTTTCATTATGTTGTGTATGCCTAAAATGAAGTGACTGTAATTTTGCTCCTTGCCCTCCACATATCTTCACAGGAATTTTACAAAAAGAGCAGATATATGGTTGTTGACCTTTTTTGAGTTCATCAAGAATAAATCGCCTTTTCTCAAACAAAGAAAAATGAATTTGTGCATCTTCCTGACCTTTAAAAAAATCTATACTTTCAATGATTTCCCATTCCCCAGCCTTTTCTTTTTTAATTACTGTTTCAATTGTTGGTAATACGTGGTTGCTATTCATGGAAAAAGAGTTGAATAAACATTAAGCTTTTTTTGTTTCTGATTGCTTTAAAGATAGAAATTAGATTCATTTATCTGTAATACCTATCCCAAATTAATTTATGAATCAAAAGTATTGATAATTTAAAATATAACCAAGTTTTAAAATGATAATACTTAAAAATACTTTTATCTTGGAGTAAAACCGTAAAATCTTATCTTTATAAAAACAAAATAATTTATGTTTCAAATTGCATTAGTCAGCTTTAAACTGGCTGAAGCAATATGAAACATAACTATCTAAACTCTTATTTCTTCACCAAATGGCTTAATTCCGGATTATTTCTTATCCGTTCCATCTCGTCCACGATAATCTGAGCAACTTCTTGTTTGATCCGATTATAGTTTTTGTCAATTTCTTGTTTCATGTAGTCGTTACCATCGCTATCGACAAACGATGCTATTTCAGGTATCATTTTGTAGGCTTTGGTTTCGGCAGCTACTTTGACATTATCAACGACTATTTCCGCATGAAAAATCTTTTGTTCAATACGTTCCTCGAAATTGTCGGAGACAGCACCCACAAAAACACCTTGTGTAAGATTACTTATTTTTGAAGCCGGAATTAGACTATCCAGTTGGGTACTTAATGACGTGGATTTATCTTGCCGATTGATGGTCATAGATTGGCGCAGTTGTAGCACTTTTCCAAAACGGTCGGATAGGTTTTTGGCCGTTTCGCCCACGACTTGCCCACTAAAAATATTTCCAACTGTATTTTGAATTACCTTTGCCTCTTTGTCTCCATAATCCCTATTTAGTTGACTATAGTCCTGAAATCCAAGGCACACAGCCACTTTATTACTTCGAGCGGTGGCAATCAGGTTATCCAATCCACGAAAATAAATGGTTGGTAATTCATCAATAATTACGGAACTTTTTAGTTGTCCTTTCTTATTGATAAGCTTTACAATACGGCTGTTGTATAATCCTAGTGCTGCTGAATAAATACTTTGTCGGTCGGGATTATTACCAACACAAAGGATTTTAGGTGCTTCGGGGTTATTAATATCGAGGGTGAAATCATCACCGGTCATCACCCAATAGAGTTGTGGCGAAATCATACGGGACAGTGGAATCTTGGCAGATGCAATTTGGCCTTGTAATTGATCTTGCGCACCACCTTCCCAGGCATCCATAAACGGTGACAGGTAATTTTCAAGATCGGTATATGAAGTTAGGATAGTGAAAGTATCAGAATACTTCTTATTCAGAAATTCAATGGCATGGGGAAAGGTGCAATACTTGCCATCCTTATAGATTTTTAAATACCAAATTATGGCTGCCAACAGAATAATCGGAGATTCGACAAAGAAATCACCTTGCTTTTGTATCCAACTCCGGTTCAGGTTAAGCATAATGGTATAAGCACTTTCATAGGCATCACTGATATCTGTCATAAACGTTGGGTTAATGGGGTTACAGCGGTGGCTTTTTCTCGGATTGTCAAAGTTAATAACATAAAACTTAGGTGCCACTTTGTACTTATCACGGTGTTTGAGCAAATGGTTGTAAGCAATAGTCGATAAATCGTCAAACTTAAAATCATAGATGTACATAGCAAAGCCTTTTTCAATCTGCTGTTTAATAAAATTATTGACCACCGCATACGATTTACCACTCCCTGGCGTACCCAACACGATAGTGGCCCTGAAAGGATTGACAATGTTAATCCAACCATCCCACTGTTTCTTCTTATACCAGAATTTGGTAGGCAGGTTAATGGAATATTCATTCTCCATTAACCTGGTTTCTTGCATAAAGCTTTCATTCTCGTTATTGAACACATCGTCCATCATGCTATTCTTCAAAAGCCGACTCATATATAAACCAGCCATCATCATACAAATATACCCAATGGTCAGGGTTGAAATATAGATGGCTACTTTTGCTTGTATTGGTAGAAACAAAGAAAGTATCCACCAATTAAGGAAAAACAACTGACTTCCAATAATCATGAGAATTGTGATTATTGTCCATGAAATTTTCTCTTCTTTAACGCCTTTGGTGCCCAGGCATGACAAAGCCAGAAAAACCACTGCGAACAACTTTGTCCACAAGATAGATGAGAATAATCCTGATGTTCGCTGAAAACCCAATAAGATTTTGTTCAATGTTTCGATAGTCAGGTTCCACTGTTGGAAAGCTTCAAAGCAATACCAGTAAATATTTATCAGCACAAATAGTATACTGATGGCTCGCATAAATTCCATGACTTTTGCCAGTCCTCTTAAATCATCTTCTTGTTGCATAATGTTTTAGTTTTATAGTTTGAATTTATTAGTTTCTGATTTTTTTATTTGTTTGTTTGTTTGTTTGTTGTTTTTGAATATTCAATATCGTATCAAATCGGCTTCTTCCGTTTTTTCTTCTTTTTCATTCTACGGATAAAAGCTTCTTCCTCCGAATCAATACCTCCGTTGGTCTCCATACTGAATAAATTGAGAGAATCATCAAAATTTTCGGTATCGTGCTGAGACTTAAAATTAGGCTCGTCAGCGTGTCCAATGTGGCTATTCCTATGTTGCTGTGATTGCTTGTTATTATCCTCTTTAAATGAAGTAAGAAGCTCATTAAAGACGTTTGCCGAGAACTCTTTGCCCAGTCGTGAACCGTTAAGTACGCATTTGTTTTGATGATCGATAAATGTTACTCCATAAATACGCCCGGCTTCATTTTGACGAAACACGACATTAATATTGTTAGCGGATAGTTGTTTCTCAAAGTAAGCTCTATTTAAAGGTAATTTCATTGCTTTTGTCAGTACAGCTCTGGTTCTTTCTTTCAATTGTTTCTGTTTAATAATTTCTCCTGATTGAGCCATTCGTTGTTGCAACGCTTCATATCCAACCGTTTTTCCAAACAATGACGATTTGAACGATTTACCAATTCGTTCTCCTTTGTCATTGGTAGCAGAATACACTAAGCCGTTAAACATCTTATCTACCGTACCACCTTTGATTTCTTCAACCGTAATATTATACAATGACAATAAGGCTTTGTATTCTCCCATGGTCTGAAAATAATAGGATTTCACCAACGGACGAATGACACCCCCTATCTGACTTTTCAAATTTTCCTCGCCATATTGAATCCCTTTGATTGGGGTCTCAGGTTGTTTCTCTTTCATATCAGCCGTTATCAAATGATACTTTTGTTCGATATTCCGGCAAATCTCCATGGATTTACGGTATTCGAAATTATGGTCCAGTTTTTTCCCGTTCTCGTCTACCCGAACCGATACAATGTGGAGGTGATGGCGGTCAATATCCTCGTGTTTATATACTATAAAAGGTTGGTTGCCATAACCCAATTTATCCATATACTCCTGTGCTATTTCAGATAACTGTTCATCCGTCAAAACATCTTTCGGATCAGGATTTAGTGATATGTGCAAAATAGGATTATCCGTCTTTTGGTTGGCAGCCAGATAGGGTTCAAACGAACGCATACTGACTCCTATCGAATAATTGCCATCCCAGGGTTCTATCATCCGGCTGGTAAGAATTACCTTCGCTTGCAACTCTTCTACCTTGGTTTGATTATAGGCCAATGCTCCAAAAATAGAGCTACCAGAACTTATTTTTGCAACCATTTTTTATTTTCATTTCAAATTGGCTTCACTCTTTTCTGATTCTGCATCTGCCGAACCGTATATTTTTACTTCAAGTTTTTCTGTCATATCCATAATTTGATGGTTCAATACGACCAGTTCAAGGGTTGCTTTTTCCAGTTTAGCCAGATAGTAAAGGGCCTTTTTCTCTTCAAAAGCAAATTTGATGGACTTCACCGCCTGATTATAATTGTTCCCAATGGCGCGAAACTGTGAGTAAAAAGTTGTCAATCGCATATAATAATCCATCACTGCTTTATCCAATTTGACTATCCGAATCGTTTTATTGAAGATGCAAGCGGTGATAAAATGCGCTTTTACCTTCATTCCGGACTCATCAAAACGACCTAAAAACGCGACATGTTCAACCGAATTGAAACTTATAGAGTAACGAAATATAGCCGGATCGCTCTTTTGATTCCTTCCTACCTTGGTTTTTCGAGGTGTTTTTTTCTCTTCTGTTTTCATATCCTT
>Ga0302207_1000815_pt1 | contig 12257 bp, 8 predicted proteins | sample II_Fen_E2_2_FD_198792 | JGI IMG/M metagenome (GOLD analysis project Ga0302207, IMG submission 198792) | Peat permafrost microbial communities from Stordalen Mire near Abisko, Sweden - II_Fen_E2_2 | ecosystem: Environmental > Terrestrial > Soil > Wetlands > Permafrost | place: Sweden: Abisko...
TTTCGAATCATATAGTTATAATTTTAAAGACTAAAATCAGGGTCCCGTACTGTAATATTCTTATCTGAAGCCGGGAATCATAATATATATTTATTATTTAAATGCATCTAGAGCCAGAGAGGGTTTCCCATCTTCTCCCCAGGCACTTAATCCGTAATGACTCCAACTGCGTGCTCCTTCGGGCTCCCAATAAAACACTCCTAACCCTTTCTTGTCTGGAACGTTTTTCACTTTATTCAGAACTGCAGTTAACAGATCGAAGGTGTTTTGAACTTTCGTGTCTTCGCCACCAACTTCTACTACCATTACTTCTTTCCCGTAACGTACTGCCATGTCATTCAGGTTCTTTCCCAAATCGTTGATAGAAAATGTATAATCCGGATTTCCTACCAGCCAGAACGGATAATAAGACAACCCAATCACATCGTATTTTGCACCATTCGCTTTTGCGGCATCGAACCAGTTACGGAAGCGTATGCTGTTATTTCCCTGATCGACATGAAGAATCACTTTTGTATCCGGACTGACGGCTTTAATGGCGTTGTAACCTTCATTGATGAGTTGTGCCAGTTGTGGCCAGTTGTTAGTGCTCCCTTCCGGGTAAATCATACCCCCTGGTATTTCATTGCCTACCTGAACCCATTCAGGGAAAATACCGGCTGTTTTAAGTGCCGACATAACATCGGATGTATAGTTGTAGACATCATTCAATAATTGCGGAAAGTCATGTCCTTCCCATGCTTTAGGTTTTACCTGTTTCCCGGGATCTGCCCATGAATCGCTGTAATGAAAGTCGATCATTACCCGCATTCCCCATTTCTGTGCACGTACAGCCATGGCTACCGTTTCTTCTTTGCTGCAATGTCCGCTGAATTTATCATTCGATGGATTCACCCAGGTTCGTAAGCGGATGGAATTGATTCCATGATCTTTCAGTATTTTGAAACAATCTTCTTCTTTACCTTCGTTGCTGTAAAATTTATAACCCGAAGCCTCCATTTGCGGCAACCAGCTTATATCCGCTCCTTTGGCAAAAGTCTCCGGACTGACAGGGATGTTTTCACTTTTACAATTGGTAAAACTCATCAATCCAGCCATTAAACATAGAACTGTTGATTTAAAAACAGGAAGTTTCATACTCAGTAATTTAAAATGTTATGAAGTGTGTTCACAAAACGTAACAAAGATAATAATTTTATCGAATAAGTATATCTTTCAGAATGACTTAAATACAATGTGACAGTTACTGATCCTGTAATAGTTGTAAGTTAGTTCATACAAGTTATTTGTATTGAAATTTTACATCTTAAATGTCAAATAAACAGTTTGATATTTCTTGAAAATGTAATTTTTACAAGCTATGTCCTTATAAAGAAAATGGAGAAAATAAGTATCCGTTTTTTGTATTCCATATTCCAAATTTACCATATTAAATTTCAACCCACAATCATAATTGAAACAACAATTTGAGTAATTTTATTAGTTCTTATATCTTAAAATGCTGTTAAGTAATAAAAAGTTTTGTCCTTTCTGTTTATATCTTGTGTCCTGTTGTGATTTATAATATTTCGTTTTATTTTGGTAAAGTGGAATTATATGCAATTTTAATATTCAATGCATTAAAATAGGAAAGTCTAAAAAAGAAAAATGATGAATTGTTTTTTTTTGAAAGTCATATTCGACATTTAATTGTTCCAATGATTTAATGTCCAACTACAAAGTCTTAATTTATCAACGCGTCAACTTAAACGAAAATCAGCGGTGAAAATGATTTCAAAGTAATACCCGTTTACATGTTTAATTTATCTGTATTTAGAATCTGGAGAATATAACATTATTTAAAAGGGTTAGCCCATTCTATTTGAAACAAACTGTAATTTGATGTTTTATTTTCTTAATTAAAACCGACCACAGCCTGACTCTGCTCTGGTTACGAAATATCTCTTCAGTCAAAAGTTTAATAAAACAGGATATAACAAAAAAAATAATCTGAAATCTTATTGCTTTACGTATATCAACTCCCTTCTTATTCTCAACTTTTATTCCCTGTAAATGTTTATATTTGAGAGTTGTATTTTTCATTTATATTTGAATGCTGTTTTGAATTTAAAACAATAATATTCAGGCATAAGCGTTAATTCGTTTTGGCTTATAATTGAAATACAGCAATAAATAAATCACATGAAAAACAAAACTTGTTTGTTGTTATTCTTTGTGTTGTTTGTTTCCGGTCTTTTTGCCCAACCAATGACCTTAACCTCCCATACTTTAAACTGGAAAGGGTTGGTCACATGGTATGCCGGCACTTCGACTGTTCAGGTGATTTCGTTCGATAGTGCGCAGTATCCATCCCCCAACCACTTGCCCTATTATAATCAACGGTTAGCATACGATCCTGCCTTTTCATATCAGGCAGAGTTGAAAAATGCTGTTTTTATCCCATTGACCGGGGACGAAAGCTCTGCTTTAACCGGCAATAATTTCATTCAGTCGGATCCTGTGATTAAAACAGAAATTGTAAGTGAACGGGGAACAGGAACACTGAATGTAAGCATATTCCCTTTTGTAAAGCGGGATGGTAATTTCCTAAAGTTACTTTCGTTTGATTTGCAGATATCAAAAACCTCTCTTCCACTTAAAATAGCTTCCGCAAATAACCGGTTATATACAACTACTTCTGTTTTGAGCCAGGGTAAGTTTGTGAAACTGAGAATCACAGATAGCGGAGTTTATAAACTAACATATGAGGATTTAGGTGCTATGGGTGTCGATCCGGCAAATGCACATATTTTTGGGTATGGTGGTGCCGTACAGGAACAGAGTTTCTTATTGCCAAAGCCTGATGATTTACCCGAAGTTGCCATCTATATGAATAAAGGAGCAGATGGTGTATTTAATGCCGGCGATTATATTTTATTCTATGCACAGGGAATAAATAAATGGTCGTATGATCCGGTTGATTCGTTGTTTACCCATAAAATAAATCCATATTCAAGCTATGGGTATTATTTTGTATCATCCGATGCCGGTACAGGTAAAAAGATTGAAGATAAGACGATTGATATACCCACCGCAGCTACAATTCATCCCGTTGAAGAATTTACCGATTATAAGGTCTATGAAAAAGAACTGGTAAACTTATCACTATCGGGAAAAGAGTTTTATGGCGAAATTTTTAGCGATGTAACATCCTATGTTTTACCATTCAATTTTCCTAATTCCATACAAACTAATTCTACAAGGGTGCGTCTGGATGTTGCAGCTACTTCATCAACGGGATCAAATTTTACACTTGATTTGAATGGGACACAATCTAAAACGGCTTTTCTGGATAAAATTTATGATACTCAATATGTCATGGGTATAGGAACCTCCAATGTTTTTACGTTTACCCCTCAGGGTGATGCCTTTAATTTTAATATCTCATATTTAAAATCAACAGCCACTTCAATTGGATATTTGAATTTCCTTGAAGTAAATGCACGCAGGCAGTTGACAATGAGTGGTACTGACATGCAGTTTCAAAACGTCGACTTTCTGGGACAATCTTCCTATAATCAATATTTATTAAGTAATGCCAATGCCAATATACGGATTTGGGATATAACAGATATCCAAAATGTCAATAGTATTGTGACCGGGACAGCGAATGGTAAAATGACATTTGTTGATTCCGGAAATGAAGTTAAAAGCTATCTGGCAATTGATCCAACTGTTTCGGCTGATTTCCCTAAACCCGATATTATCGGGGTGGTACCCAATCAAAATCTTCATGGAATAACACAGGCTGATATGGTTATCCTCACCCATCCCAATTTCTTAATTCAGGCACAAACCCTGGCTCAGGCACATCGCGATCATGATAAAATGACTGTTGAAGTCGTAACAACCGATCAGGTCTATAATGAATTTTCATCCGGAACACCCGATGCAAGTGCTTATCGTTGGTTGATGAAAATGCTGTATGACAGAGCATTGCAAATAAATAAATCAGGGATGCCAAAATACTTGTTGCTTTTTGGTAAAGGAAGTTATGATAACAGAAAGTTGCGTTCCGATTCCGGGGATAATTTTATTCTGACCTACCAGGCAGATAACTCTTTGATTTTGACTCAATCGTTTGTCACTGATGACTATTTTACTTTTTTGGATGATAATGAAGGACCTGAAAATGCGAACAATTTAATGGATATCGGTGTCGGCAGGTTTACTGCAACCAATGCCCAGCAGGCAACCGATGTGGTGAATAAAACGATCGCGTTTATGAGTAACCCGGGAAAGGGTTTTTGGAAAAATCAACTTTGTTTTGTGGCTGACGATGGTGATGGCTCTATCCACGCGATTCAGGCAGATGGAATTGCTCAATCACTTTCTTCGAAATATCCAGGTTGTCAGATCCATAAAATATTCCTTGATGCCTTTCAACAAGTGATCAATGCAAGCGGTCAAAGCTATCCCCTTGCAAAAAATCAATTACTCAACCTGATTCAGACAGGCTTATTCCTGTTGAACTATACAGGACATGCCAATTCGAACGGATGGTCAAATGAATCTGTATTGACCCTGAATGATGTAAAATCTCTGGCGAATAATCACTTGCCTCTGTTTGTTGCTGCTACCTGTGATTTTGTCCAGTTTGACAATCAAACTTTCTCTGCCGGAGAAGAAGTCGTTTTTAATCCGGTTGGTGGAGGGATAGGTGTTTTATCTGCTTCCCGCCCTGTCTTATCAGATCCGAATTATACGCTGGATAAACAATTTTGCGAGACGCTATTTTCAAAACAAAACGGTGCGAATATGACCATTGGGGATGTAATAGTATCTGCTAAAAATAACATTGGGACCGGAATTAATAAATTGTCGTATGTTTATGTCGGTGATCCGGCCATAAAACTGAATAACCCAACAAAATACCAGGTTGTTACAACAAAAATAAATGAGAGTACTAATTTAGGAAACGATACCCTGCGTGCTCTTTCCGTAGCAACGATACATGGAATCATTGCTGATGATACCGGAACAAAAATTGATAATTTTAATGGAACCCTGCATGCTGTAGTATATGATAAAATTCAACAATTCACCACGCTGAATAATGAAGGGGATGGTGCTATGTCCTATACCGATCGTCCGAACACCTTGTTCTCGGGTGATGCAAAAGTGATAAATGGAGCATATAGTTTCTCCTTTATGTTGCCAAAAGATATAAAATACAATTATGGTGGTGGACGGATAAATTATTATGCCAATGATAGTACAACTGATTCTGAAGCACAGGGTTATTTTGAAAACTTCATTATCGGAGGAACAAATATGAATTATAATAACGAGACTGAAGGCCCTAAAGCTGATATTTTCCTGAATTCCGAAAATTTTTTATCGGGTGATAAGGTAAATGAAACACCCCTTTTTATTGCCAATGTGAGCGATACGGACGGTATTAATACTGTTGGGAGTGGAATCGGACATGATGTGATGCTGACAATCGATCATGATCCTTTACAATCGTATATTTTAAACGATTCTTATCTGGCAAATACAAATAGTTACACCAGTGGGGTTGTCAGGTATAAAATACCGTTATTGGAAAATGGAAAACACTCGCTAACTTTCAAAGTCTGGGATTTACTGAATAACTCAACTACTGACTCCATTCGTTTTGAGGTCGTAAAAGGACTGGCACCTGAAATATTTACAGTTTATAATTATCCGAATCCATTTAAAACGGAGACAAAGATCGTTGTGAAACACGACCGGCCTGAAACAATTTTAAGTACTACCGTCGAGATATTTGATATTTCCGGACGTAAAATATGGTCGTTCTCTCAAACCGGTGCCGACGACATATCCTGGAATGTGGTCTCTAATAATGGTTATAAGGTTAAAGCCGGTATCTATTTCTACAGAGTCAGTATCAAAACCAATAACAGTGATAGTACTTCTAAGTCGAATAAAATGTTGATTATAGAATAGTTTGTTTTTTTTTTGAAATGATTATCTGCAAAACGTCCTATTCCTTAAAAAAAGATTTTAGTACTTCTGGAAAGTATGTTTGTTCAATTACACCCTTTCTACCAAAGGTAGGAACTATCGTTCCTTGTCTCACTTTATAATTTAAAGTTCATTTTATTCATGGACATTGAAGATAATCAATCTAAATAATCTGTGTAAATCAGTGTAATCTGTGGACAATCTCTTTCTTAATTTCTTTCAATAAAAAATAATCCGTGGAAATCAGCATCGACAGGACAACATGCGGATAATCATATTTTTTGAAATCAGGATAATCACCAATTACCGGAATTGAAATCTTATCTGTAATTAAAACGGATAGGAATAATCATGATGTAGGTTGATATAAAGATGAATGATATTTTAACCCAGTAAGTTTTAAATAAATTGAAAGGAAAAAGTGAAAGATGAAAAAACCGGTAAAAGTTGTTATATTTATTATAGTGGGTCTCTTTAACTTCATTTTTATGAATGCACAACCTGTCAATGTTAAAATGATTTTAAAGAAAATTGTTGAACCGGAGTTTAAGAAAACTATCTGCAATGTATTAGTATCCGGTGCAAAGAATGACGGGGTGACGGATACGCGAACGGTCATCAATAAAGCGATTACGGATTGCAGTAATACTTTCGGAGGAACGGTACTTATACCACCGGGAAAGTACTATGTAGCTGGATCCATCATCATGAAAAGTAACGTAAACCTGAGAATTGAAGAAGGTGCTGAAATCATTTTTAGTTCCAACCCGAAAGATTTTACTCCCTTTGTGCTCACTGTGTGGGAAGGAACAGAACTATTTAATTATTCCCCGCCTGTATATGGATATCATGTTTCAAATATAGCTATTACAGGCAAAGGAATATTGAATGGAAGTGCTACTAATGGATTTGCTACCTGGAGACCTCAGGGTTCAAAAAACCAGGACAGGTTACGTCAAATGGGAATAGATCAGGTGCCGGTAAATGAACGGACTTTCGGTATGGATTCAAATCTACCTCCAAGTATGATTCAACTGGTTGGATGCAGCAATATTCTGATACAGGATATTCATATTCTTGACTCTCCCTATTGGGTTATTCATCCGGTGTTTTGTACGAATGTAACAGTTCGGGGTGTGGAGATAAAAAGTTATAACCTGAATAATGATGGCTGCGATCCGGAATATACAAGGAATTTATTGATTGAAAACTGCATCTTCAATACGGGAGATGATGCCATTGCCATAAAGGCGGGTAGAGATCAGGATGGTTGGCGGATAGGACAACCGACTGAAAATATTGTGATCCGCAATTGTATATTCAATTCGAAATGCAACGGATTGTGTATTGGAAGTGAAATATCGGCAGGAGTCCAAAATATATTTATGGAAAATGTGGTGGTGAAAAACTCATTAAGTGGAGTGTATTTTAAATCAAATCCCGACAGAGGAGGATTCATTCGGAATGTGTGGATCCGGAATGTGACCTGTGATAGTGTCCGTACCGCGTTGATTCGTTTTGAAACAAATTATCACGGTGGAAGGGGAGGGTTTCATCCGACACTCTTTCAGAACTTTTTGATTGAAAATGTGAAGGGCGATCGTACGGGAGAGTGTGGCTTCTCTGCTGTGGGAATAGAGAAATTCCCTTTAAAGGATATCACCTTAAAAAACATATTTCTCAGAAAATGTAAAACACCATACTTATTGAAGAATACTGAACATGTGAAATTCGAAAATGTTATCCTGGGAGGTGCTAAAATACCAGCGAATCCTGAAGAAACAGGAGGAATAAAGTTGAGTACCTATTGATAAAAACCTTTTGTTGTACGAAGTACACAAAAGCGTTTTGTTCCGGTTTTCAGAAGATCATAAAAAAAATAAATGTTCACCAATACGTTCTAGTTTTGTTCCTTAACTGTCTATTGATGATTAAAATCTCTTATTGACCATCACTTTCAATCCGTCGGCAATAGTGTCGATTTGAATTTCTTTGCCTTCTACATATGGTTCTCCGTCGTAATGGAAAGGACCCGAATCTTCGCGCATTAATGTTATTTTTTTCGAACGGAGTGTTGTCATAAATAAATCTTTGTCGATTGTCTTGGCAAAAAGTTGTAAAGCCAACGTGGGTATAGCAATAATCGGGAAACTACTCATAATGGAAATGTCCAGTTTTCCATCCTGCACGCTTGCCTGTGGTGCGATGTAGGCATTGTTTCCCCATTGGGAGGCATTAGCAAACGTAATAACAAATGCTTTCGAATTTAAATCAATCCCATCGCCAAGTAAATGATAATTCTGTGATTTATACGAGAAATATCCTGTAATAATTTTTTCAATATAACTCATTACTCCCCGCTTTTTTCCTTTTGCAAATTCAGTACTCACATAAGCATCAAAACCGGTCCCGCAGGTACAAAAAAACGGACGCCCGTTTACAATACCATAATCCATTGATATCGGTTCGGAATGGTTTAACTGTCTGATCGCTTTCCGTATATTCATGGGTATTCCCAAATGACGTGCCAGCCCATTCCCGGAACCAATGGGGACAATCCCTAATGCTGCGTTGGAATGGAGCAACGACTGACCAACTTCATTCACCGTTCCATCACCACCCACAGCAACGATAATCTGAAAATCCTTATCCACAAATTCTTTTGCAAGTTTGGTACCATGTCCGCGCTGATCAGTGTACACAATTTCAGGTTCAAATACTGTTGCATCCAGTTCCTGCTTAATTAAGGCAGGAATATCTTCTTTTTTTCCGGTCCCCGAAAATGGATTGATGATAAAAGCAATTTTAGATTTCATATTATTTGAGTCCGCAAATTTCTGTTGATACTTTGGGTCGCAAAAATACAAATAAAATACCGATTTTAAATAATCTGATTATCCGCAATAACTCTTAATTTAAATACTTCATCAAAATCCGAACGACTTGATATTTTTTTATTTTTAAAAAGATATTCACAGCGTGCTCTGATTTCGATTTTTTTTTGGTTTAACTGCATTGAAAAATTATTTTGAGGATCGTCTTATTCCTGATTTATCTTTTTGTTTGCTCCGCTTTTCATTCACATCCGGTTTGTTAGAAATCAGTATATAATCAGTATATAATCAATATATAATCAATATATAAGCTTTCTTTATATAGAAACTGATTATATATTGATTATATACTCTTTTCAAATTGTTTGTTTCTTGTTTTATTGCGGACAGGATGTAAATGAGACCAGAACCAATAGAGGAGATAGTAAACAGGATTATTAATAGGATTGACCTGAAATAATCAATTGCTATATTGAATTGATGGATTTATTCCGTACACATCGAAGATGTTCAATTAAATAATTAACCTTAAAGATCAAAATACAAGTCGTTATCAATGCTTTGTTGTATATTTGCATATCGTTGATTAGGAAGATCTGTTCTGTGTTCCGTGTTCCGTGTTCAGCGTTCCGTGTTCTGCGTTCCGTGTTCCGCGTTTCGAGTTTCGCGTTCAGTGTTGTGGGTTAATGAATTTACAATAATAAATTTATTAAGAACAAAGAACAAAGATCAAAGAATAAAGATCAAAGAACGCGGGACACGAAACATGAAACTCGAAACACGGAACTCGAAACTCGAAACGCGGAACACGGAACACGGAACACAGAACACAGAACACGGAACACGAAACGCGAAACGCGAAACACGGAACACGAAACGCGGAACGCGGAACACAGAACACAGAACACGGAACGCGAAACACGGAACACGAAACGCGGAACGCGGAACACAGAACACGGAACACGAAACGCTAAACGCGGAACGCGGAACACAGAACACGAAACGCGAAACGCGGAACACAGAACACGAAACACGGAACACGAAACGCGGAACGCGGAACACAGAACACAGAACACGAAACGCGGAACACAGAACACGAAACACGAAACACGAAACGCGAAACGCGGAACGCGGAACACGGAACACGAAACGCGGAACACAGAACACGAAACACGGAACGCGAAACGCGGAACACAGAACGCGAAACATGGAACGCGTAACATAAAATATAAATAATATGTCAAAAAAGAAAAGAACTGGTGCCCCAAGCACCCGGATTCGTAAAACCGAATTGGTACAAAATATAGTCGATGTGTTCAATTCGAACATGGAGAAAACATTTAATTACAAGCAGATATCCTCATTGCTCAATATTAAATCCGAATCACAACGGGTATTTGTCAATCAATTGTTGTATGAACTACTTGAAGAAGATTTTTTGGTAGAGATTTCACGTGGAATGTTTAAAGTCAATTCAAGGGGTGGTTACATATCCGGAACCATTGAAAGACAGGGTGTGAAAACATATATGAATCCGGACGATGGTGGTGAAAGAGTTTTTATTCCGGAACAAAAGACCAATCATGCTTTGTTGCACGATACTGTTAAAGTCTTTCTGTATGCCCGTCGTAAAGGACAAGATCCGGAAGGTGAAGTCGTGGAAATTGTGAAAAGGGGACAGGATACATTTGTAGGTATCCTGGATGTCTCTGATAATTATGCTTTCCTTATTCTGGATAACAGGATTATGATCAATGATATATTTATCCCTAAAAACAAATTAAACGGAGGAAAATCAGGACAAAAAGTAATTGTAAAAATGACTTCCTGGGAACCAAATGCAAAAAACCCGATTGGAGAAGTGATCGATGTGCTTGGCGATAAAGGAGATAATAATACCGAAATGCACGCTATCCTGGCAGAATTTGGACTGCCCTACAAATATCCGGCTGATGTAGAGGCTGTGGCAGAAAAAATGGATGCAGGGATTACACCCGAAGAAGTTGCAAAACGTATCGATATGCGAAATGTAACTACTTTCACCGTTGACCCTCGCGATGCCAAGGATTTTGATGATGCACTCTCCGTACGAAAATTGAATAACGGACTCTGGGAAGTAGGTGTTCATATTGCCGATGTGACTCATTATGTCCGTCCTGAGAGTATTATTGAAACTGAAGCAGAACAACGTGCCACATCCGTATATCTGGTGGACAGAACGATCCCTATGCTTCCAGAACATTTATCGAATGGGATCTGCTCCCTTCGTCCTAACGAAGATAAACTGACTTATTCTGTCATCTTTCAGATGAACGACAAAGCGGAAATACAACATTACGATATTTCGAAGACTGTAATTTGCAGTAATCGCCGGTTTGCTTATGAAGAAGCACAGGTCATTATTGAAACGGGTGAAGGCGATCTGAAAGAGGAAATCGTCACGCTGGACCGGTTGGCAAAGATACTACGTGCTAAAAGGTTTGAAGCCGGAGCCATTGCTTTTGACAGGGTGGAAGTGCGTTTTGAAATTGATGAAACAGGAAAACCAACCTCCGTATTCTTTAAAGAACAAAAGGATGCCAATAAAATGATTGAAGAGTTTATGTTGCTGGCCAATAAAACAGTGGCTACTCATATTGGCAAGCCGGGCAAAGGGATGAAGGCAAAAACTTTTGTATATAGAATTCATGATGTGCCAAATCCGGATAAGCTGAATACTTTCTCCGTATTTATTAAGCGATTCGGATATAATCTGAAGACCAGTGGAAAACAAACTGCCATTTCGGCTTCCATCAATTCGCTGCTCGATGAAGTGCAGGGTAAAAAAGAACAAAACCTGATTGAGACCCTGGCCATTCGTTCTATGGCTAAGGCAGTCTATTCAACACACAACCTGGGTCATTACGGACTGGCTTTCGACTTCTATACCCACTTTACGTCCCCGATACGACGTTATCCGGATATGATGGTACATCGTCTGCTCGAAAAGTATGCCGAAGGCGGAAAGAGCGTAAATGCTGCTGAATGGGAGGAATATTGCAAGCATAGTTCGGATATGGAGCAACTGGCCTCGAATGCCGAACGTGCCTCCATAAAATACAAACAGGTAGAGTTTATGGCCGACAGGTTGGGCCAGGTGTTCGATGGCGTAATCTCGGGAGTTACCGAGTGGGGCATTTATGTCGAACTGATTGAGAATAAATGCGAAGGAATGATTCCAATCCGTGACCTGGATGATGACTATTATACGTTTGATGATAAAAACTATTGCCTGATCGGACGTAAATTGCATAAAAAGTACCAGCTCGGTGATGAAATTACAATAAAAGTGGCAAAAGCAAACCTGGATAAGAAACAACTCGACTTTGTGATCGCATAAACGTTCCGCGTTCCGCGTTCCGCGTTCCGTGTTCCGCGTTCCGCGTTCCGCGT
>Ga0302207_1000823_pt1 | contig 12221 bp, 17 predicted proteins | sample II_Fen_E2_2_FD_198792 | JGI IMG/M metagenome (GOLD analysis project Ga0302207, IMG submission 198792) | Peat permafrost microbial communities from Stordalen Mire near Abisko, Sweden - II_Fen_E2_2 | ecosystem: Environmental > Terrestrial > Soil > Wetlands > Permafrost | place: Sweden: Abisko...
GGAATTGCTTCAACTTGGTTTTTTTCAGGAGTATTTCTGTTAATTGGAGTAACTATCTTTTACTTAATTATTAAAAAACCAGTAAGTGAGAAAACACCTTAAAAAAATAGACCCAAGAATAATCTTGGGTCTTATTTTTATTTTTATTTACTTTGAAGGATTTGGAGAATTTTTTCTAATTTGTCCGTTTCGATTCGAGTTAAACTGATTTGTAATTCTTCGATTTCTTTTTTAGCTTTTTTATTAGTCAGGTAATCTTCTTTAGCTTGAAAGCGGTCGCGTTCATTTTGACGATTTTGAGCCATCATAATAATTGGTGCGGAGTAAGCAGCTTGAGTGGAAAATAGAAGATTAAGCAGAATAAAAGGGTATGGATCCCAGTGACTAAACCAGGCTACTAAATTTAAAGTTATCCAAGCTACTATCATGACGCTTTGCCAAATAATAAACTTCCATGAGCCCATTAAGTTGGCCATGCCGTCAGATAAACGTTGCCCAGTAGACATTGAAGCTCGATGTTTTTCGTGCCAACTAGCATCAGTCGGAGACGGAGCTTTTGTTAAAAGATTTTCTTGTTCGTTCATATAGTTATTTAGGTTATAAACTTATTTAGTAATTATAGCTCATTTTTAGACTTTGTTCCAAAACAGTAAAACTTGTGCTATCATTTATAACTGTAATAATAAAAATATGAATATGAAAAAATATTTGACCCCCTCTTTAATTTTGTTGGCCTTAATGAGTCTTGGTTTATTAAGTAATTCCGTCTTGCCAGCTCAAGCGGCCACTAAAATCGTTCCCAAGGTTGCCGTTAAAGCAGCGCCCGTTAAAAAAGTTGTCGTTGTCGTAACTAAAGTTACTTGGGCCGCTAGCGGCAAGCAAGAGCTCGCTAAAATAAAGAATAGTGCTGTAAGAGCCGCTTACAAAACTAAGGTGGAAAAATATGCCACTCGTAACAAAATCAAGAGTATTACTAGTGCCGTTGTTAAAGGTATGCGTGAATAATTATTTTTATTAAGAAAACCGCCACTAATTGTTGGTGGTTTTTTTTATATCAAATTATTGATTATTAGTGTCACATAAAGTATAATCAAAATATATTATTTTTTTTGATAAGTAATTAGAGTATTTACCTTAAAAACTAAATAGGCCATGAAAAATCTAATGATTAAAGGAACCAGTGTTAATATTATTAATAGCTGGTTGAGTACTATTATTGAAAGTACTGCAAATAGTGATAAGGATAAGCATTTTGAATTAAATCCTGACACCACTATTATTTTAAAAATTTTAAAAGATATCTTTCCTGATTTAATAACAATTTTTGAACCATCAAAAGATGCAACTAATAGAAAAGAAATAAAAGATTGTTGCACTTCGATATTAAAAGATCAGCTTGAAGTTATTAAAAGAATTATTGCTCCTTTTATTGAAGAACCAAAAAAACCTTAGCAATAAGGTTTTTTTATAAGAAAAAAGACAGAAATTTTTAGATTCTGTCTTTTTAAAAATGCATTATGCAATTTTTAGTTTTTTCCTAAAATAGCCCGGAGTTGGCGGCGATGCATGCGTTCAACTTTACTTTCATTGATTGTTTTTAAATTTTCATGACAATCTCTGATGTCAGAACAATTAAGAGGATCGAAATGTTTAGAAATAAATGTTTCCAATTTTCTTCGGGATGCAGGTCGGTATTCAAAATCATCGATAACGCAATTAGTAATACTGGATAATATTTCCCCACTTACTTTATTGGAGTGGTTTAAATAAATTTTACCACTTCGTGGTTTAATTGAGGCCACTTCAATGGGGCCGTTAATATTGCCACTATTAATTTCTGAAAAAGTAATAAAATTTCGGTAATTTAAAATAGTTCCTTCCATGCTATTTGATTTTTTTGTTAAATTATACGGTTTTCTTATGAAGATACTATATCATTATTTTATGATTTTGTCAATAAGAAAAACACATAAAAACAGATTATGCTTATTTTTAGCCAAAATAATATTAGTTTTTTAAATAGTTTTAATTTCTTTTACCTCTTCAATAACTACTTTAACGATAGCTTTTTTTCTAAGTTTGATTGGTTTATTGGCAATAATATCTTGATAGATATTAATTAATTTATCGGTCATGTTTTTGGAGTGAAATTGTTTGGCGGTTTCTGAGGCTCCAAAAGATAGGCGTTCTCTTAATTCGTTATCGTTTAAGATTATCGCTATTTTTTCTACCATTTCTTCGGCGGAGTTTACTAGGTAACCATTTTTACCATTCTCAATAATTTCTGGTGCAACCCCAACTGGGAAAACTACCGGGATAAGCCCTTGAGACATCCCTTCCACCATGCTAAGGCAGAAACCTTCATAACGAGAAGGCGCAATTAAAATACTACCGCGACGATTTTGTAGTTTTTCTTTGATATCCAGTTTGTATAAATTCGTATAAACAGCATGATTATTAATTGTAGAATTTAACCAAGGAGCTAATTTTTTATTCGCAGTCATAATCATGCTTAGCTTTGGTATTTGATTAAAAGCGCGATAAGCAAAAATTAAACGATCTAAGCCTTTTAATTTTAAAGTAAAAACATCTTGCCCAATTCTTCCTAAATATACTAATTCTGGTGGCGCAATGGTTGTTTCATTATTTTCAAACCAAAAATCTTCAATTGCGTTGTGAACGACATGAATTTTGTTTGATTCAATACCATTAGCTTCTAAGTCTTGCTTTACTATTTTTGAGGTAGCGATAATAGCGGTCGCTTGCTTAGCAACTAAATTTTCAATGTCCATAATATCATGTAAGGGACGTTGAGTTTTAAGATTTAATTCGGAAATAATTTCAGCTTTTTTTAATTCATACCAAATCTTTTTTAAATTTGGTTCAATTTGGTTAATCGTTGGAGTTGACTCAATAAAGCCATAAGTGGTTGAGCCAAAATGAGACACAATTGGTGTTGGGAAAGATAAAAAAGCAATTGGTGTATAAGTTGTTCCTTGAATAATGTCACAACTTAAAACTTTATTTCGATATTCTAGAAGACTAAAGAAAAATAAAATGTTATTAAGTCCCCTCATGTGATTTGGAGCATCGACTAGGCGTACTTTTGGATAAAAATGAATCATTTCGACGCCATATTCAGTTAATTTATCGGAAATTAAACCATTTATGTACCCCGCCCCGGTCTTCATCTTCTTATCTTGATGGATAAAAGCTATTTTCATGGCTTAACCCTAGCACATAAAGACCAATAAAGATAGGCTTAATTAATTTTGTTTTAAAGAAAAAAGCTATCTATTAGATAGCTTTTTTATTATATTTTTTTTCAAAATCTTCTTTATCATTAAACTTAGCAAAATCTTGTTTAATTTGATCTTCTTGAGGTTTAAATCCTGGCTTAGCTTCATGCATGACGCCACACCAATATTTCTCAGTTAAGCCAGCAATCTCCTTTAAGTATAAAAAGACACCATTAGCGTAACCACAGTACATGCAACAAACTTTTTCAATTCCATTTAAGTATTCTAATTTGTTGCGATCAAAAACTAAGATGTAAGTCGAACGTTTAACTCGATTAATTTTATAAATTGGAAAACATACAAATTGGTACAAGACACAGGTTAGATCAAGAACTAAGAGAAAGGGTAAAGGTAACCAGATAAAAGGTACGGTCAGTAAATGAAGCCACATTCGCTCTGGCTGATGTTTTCGATAATTCATAAATTACAGGAGATAATATTAATAAGGAAATTTTATTTTTTAGTCTTGCTTGGTTTTTTAGTAACTACTATTTTTTTAGTAACTACTTTCTTTTTAATAATAGGGGCGGTGGCTGTGTTGCTAATAACTTGCCAATGTTTTTTTAGTTCACTAGCCAATTCTTTTATTTCTTTAGTACTAGCTTTCATTATTTTTTCATTTTTAGCCGCCACTGAATCAATGATTTCATGATAAGCTGGTTGAGTAATTTGGCGAGCTTTTTCTAATTTTTCAACGACATCACCTTTCATTTTAATTGCCCAACTCTTAGCATATTTTTGATTCTTCTTTCCCTCTGGACCAAGAAAAAAATAAGCCGTAGCGGCTAAGCTAGCTAAACTAGCTCCGAGCGCAACCGCTTTAGTTCCTGAGCCATCTTTCTTTTCTTCTTTTTTCATAAATTTAAAATTTAATTATAGATAATAAAATTATAACACATTTAAGCTATAATAGCTTTTTTTATTCTATTTTAATCTATAAAAATAATTTCTTTTGCATCTTTTTTGTGTTCTACTTTAATAAATAAAGCTAAGCCGGCCCCAATTAAAACAATTAAGGCGGAGATTTGGAATACGGTCGAGTAAGCTAAGACTTGAGCCTTTAAAATAATTAAAGAGACGAATTGACTAGATATGATTGGGTCAGTTGTTCGTAAGACACTGTTATGCATCAGATTAAAAATATTACCTTCAGTTGAATTGGTTAAAATGGTACCGAACAAAGCAATTCCAAAAGCTCCAGCAATGTTTCTAACTAACGCTAAAACTGAAGAGGCAATACCGACTTCATTTTCTGGTACAATCGAGGCAATCAAACTAGTTCTTTGAGCCATTCCAAAACCGAGACCACCCGCCATAACACTAAGGGGTATCATAATATCCCAAACAGTTGATTTTGGATCAAGCCAGGAAAACATATATAAACCAATGGCGGCAATAACGGTACTAATGGCAATAATATATCGGGGTTGAACTTTGCCGGCAAAATGCCCACCTAAAGGCGAGGAAATCATCATCATAAAGGCCATCGGCATGAATAATAAGCCAGTTTCCGTGGCATTTAAGCCTAAGTAAGTTGAAGCGAAAATTGGAATCAAAAAGATGCCACCCATCATTCCCATGAAAACCACAAAGTTATTTACCAAGGTGTTAACAAAAGTCGGCATCTTGAAAAATTTAAAATCAATAATTGGTTCGGATATATTTTTTTCAATTCGCTGAAAAATCATAAAGGAAATAATCATCACTAAATAAGCAATAATACTATTTAGTGAAAACCAACCCCAATCTAAACCGCGATCTAAAACCAGCACTAAAGCTGAGAGTGAAATACCTAAAGTAATCGCGCCCCACCAATCAAAAATTACGGATTTTTTATCAGACACGGATTCTTTAATATAAATTAAAGCCATGATTAAACCAATGACACCGACTGGTAAATTTATTAAAAAAACCGAACGCCAACTAAAGTTATCAATTAACGGCCCGCCTAATAAAGGGCCAAAAACAGCGGCGGCGGCAAATGAAGACGACCACAAACCTAGAGCCTGAGTCCTCTGTTTACCGGCAGGAAAGGTCACGGCAATAATTGCCATGGCCGTTGGGTAATCAGCTGAACCAGCAATTGCCTGAATCACTCTGAAAACAATCATGGAACTTAAATTCCAAGATAATCCAGCTAGGACTGATCCAAAAATAAAGATTAAAAATCCTAAAATATAAACTTTTTTTCGGCCAATTGTGTCGCCTAGTTTTCCCCAAATCGGTACAAAAATCGCATTCGCTAAAATATAAGCGGTAGCAATCCAGCCAGCCGAAGAAACGGTGATACCAAAATCTTGAATTATTTTTGGTAGCGCTAAGTTAACGATAGTTTGATCAAGCCGACCTAAAAAGGTGCCAACAATAACCGTGACCAAAATCATCCATTTATAAGTTTGTTCTTTTTTCTCTGACATAATTACTTGTAAATCCAAGCTTTAGCTGACATGCCGTTAAGTAACTCTGGGTAATTATCATATTTAACTTTAATCGAAAAATTCTTTTCATCACGTTTATCGGAAATGGAAAATACAACTGATGATTGGTCTGAGGTTTGTGAAATTTCTTCCACGGTTCCGGTAAATTGTTTAGAATCAAAAGCATCCACCGTAAACATGACCTTTTGACCAACATTAATCAGGTTTAAACCTTTATTCTCAGCTACGTGAATAATTAATTTTAAATCATTAGGGTTAATAGTGGTAACAACTGGTTCGCCAGGTGAGAACATTTTACCTACTTGATTGTTAACACTAACCACAACCCCGTCTTGTTTAGCTAAGACAAAGCCTCCCTGCTCTAATTTGGCTACCGGTTGATTCGCTAAAACTTTATCGCCATTTTTAACTAAGATTTTTTGTAACACACTTGGTTGGTCAGGGCTAAGGATTATCAGCGGTGCAAAAATTTCTGCTTTATCACTATAAACACTCTTACTGATTTCATAAAAATAGTAAGCCCCAATAAATAAACCGATAATTAATAACACAATGCCACCCTCTTTAATTTTATTAGGGGTGATATTTAGTTTAGCGAAAAAACTAGCTGGTTTAGCTGGGATTTCTTTTTCTAAGTTGTTGTTTTGATTTTCCATATCTAGTTAAATTGCTTTTTTAATATATTGTTTAACGGTATTCATCTTTTTTTCTAAATGATCAGCAAACTCTTGAACTTGATCTAATTTAGTAATAACCACCATGCCATTTTCTAAACCAAAAACTAGCAGTTTGTCGCCTTCAGCCCAGGACATCGCTTTTCGTGTTTCCATAGGAATGACAACTTGTCCTTTTTTACCAATAGTTGTTGATCCAAAAAATTTACCAAAATTTTTCATATGTTTTTAATAATCCTACAAGTAGGAAAAGTTATAGATTTATAGTATACCAAAATTTTAAAATAAGGCAACTATGATAAATAGCTACCGAATCTAATAAAATGACAGGTATACCCAGTCGGATTTTTTTGTAAGTAATCCTGGTGGTAATCTTCAGCTGGATAAAATACTCCTAATGGTTCTAGTGTGGTAACGACTGGGTTCTTCCAGCGTTTAGATTGGTTTACAAGCTCAATAAAATTTTTGGCTTCTTCTTTTTCCTCCTCATTACCATAAAAAATAGCCGAACGATAAGATTCGCCTCGATCATTTCCCTGTTGATTTAGAGTGCTGGGATCATGAATTTGGAAAAAGAAATCTAGCAAATTTTTATAAGAAGTTTTATTGGTATCATAATCTATGGCCACAGCTTCAGCATGTCCAGGATGATTTTCGTAAGAAGGGTTTTTATTTAAACCGCCGGTGTATCCAACGCTTGTGTTTATTACACCTGTTTGTTTACGAATTAATTCTTGCATTCCCCAAAAACAACCACCAGCTAAAATTATTTTTTTAATCATATAATTAATTTCCCGGAATAAATTTCATCGAAATTGAGTTGACGCAGTAACGAATATTTTTATCAGTTAAGTGTTCGCCCGTAAATACATGCCCTAGATGACCACCGCAATAAGCACAAGTAATTTCCGTTCTCAGACCATCAGCATCTAGTGTTTTATTTACAGCTCCTTTTATTTCATTATCAAAACTGGGCCAACCACAATCAGAGACGAATTTATCTTGGGAATTATAAAGTGGTGCACCGCATTGTCGACACACATAAACTCCGGTTTCGGTATTATTTACGTACTCACCGCTAAATGGAGCTTCAGTTCCCTTGTTAATTATTACTCTCTCTTCTTTAGGGCTTAATTTATTAAGAGTCATATTATTAAATTTCAACCAAAAGTAAAAGTAAAAGCATCTAAACCCGGATTTGGGATAGTTATTTCAATTACATGGTCGGTATAGTTATTAGAATTAAATAAAGTGTAAAGTTGGGATTGATAGACAGTGACATCGGGTTGCGGTTTACCGTCGACGGTAATTTTTAGGGTTATTGGTTGATAAAGACTTTGTGCCACCATAAATAATTTTCCAGCTGAAAAATGTAGCTTAATTTTACCATCACCACTTATTAAAGTGGCCTTGTCGGGTAGAAATTGCCAGTTGCCCTCAATAGCAAAATTATTTAAAGCTAAATCGGTTGGCATTTTATAATCGGCTGGAACAAGCGATGCTTGTTGTTGAGGTGATAAATAAGCTTCACGGTTAGTGCCAAAATACATTTCCGGTGATCCAATTTGACTTAAATCTGGTCCATTGTTAACCGCGACATTGCCATTTACACTAAGTAGCTGACGAATCATATTTTCGGTGACATCATATTCCCCTTCACCGAAATGGGTGTAAACAATCTTTCCCGTTTGATCGATTAAATATTCGGCGGGCCAATACTCATTGTTATAAGCACTCCAAGTCCTTAAATTATTATCTTGAGCTACTGGGTACTTAATTTTATACTGAGCGATTGCCATCTTTACATTATTAGTGTCTTTCTCAAAGGCAAATTCGGGGGCGTGCACGCCGATAATTACTAAACCTTTGTCTTTATACTGATCATACCATTTAGTCACGTAAGGCAAGGTTCGAACACAATTGATGCAGGAGTAGGTCCAAAAATCTATTAAGACAACTTTGCCACGCAATTCTTTTATAGTAAGCGGTTCTGAATTTAACCAGTTACTAATACCCACAAATTCTGGGGCTGCTAAGTTTGTATTGGACTTACTGTTAGTACTAAAATTATTAATTAGATTATTTTCGATATTAGTTCCGAAACTTGGCAAGGCAGTGAGCAGCTTGGATTCAATAACAGTATCATATTGAAAATATATGGCTCCAGCTAAAAAAATTAAAACTATACCAAACACTTGTTGAATTCGTTTTGAGTATTTGGCTATACTTTTAATTTTAGTTGTTAAAGCTTGTCCGCTATAAGCAATAATTAGCATTGGTAAACCAGCTCCAATCGCATAAGCAATTAGTAGCACACTAGCCATCGCAAAATTTTTCTGTAAAGCAATTAAAGTTAAGATCGAACCCAATATTGGTCCAGCACAAGGGGCCCAGACAATTCCAATAATCAGACCTAAGATAAAACCACCAAAATTTCCTTGTCCGGCTGACTGCCCAGCTTTGCTGGCAATACCGATTAATTTACTCCAGCTAGTCATAAATAATTCAAATGGAGTTGGCCAAATCATAAAAATGGCAAATAGCGTGAGTAAAATAACCGCACTGATACGTAAAATATTAGGATTTAAATTAAAAGTTGTTACTAAAAAATTAATCAGTAAGGCAATTATTGAAAAGCTAAGTACAAAACCAAAAACTAAAAACAATGGTCTTGTTTTATTTTTTTGTCCAACTGAACTACCTAAAATAATTGGTAAGGGCAACAAGATACAGGGGGCGGCGATTGTAAGTATTCCAGCCATTAAAGCAAAAAATACTTGAAGCATATATTAATTAATTAAATTTTATTTAATTTAGTACCTTATATTATAGCGCAAATAAGGAATTTTTAAAACAAAAGACGCCCTTAATTAATAAGTTTATAATCTTTGAAGAATAAAAATTTTGAGATATGAAATATCCCAAAAGAAATGAATAAAGCGGAAAAAACATCAATTGAATAATGCAGATGACCTAAAATAACAGCGGTACCACCGATTAAAGTACAGACTAAGAATAAGTATCTAAGATTTTTCTGATACCAAAAGATTATAGCCATTAGAAACGGCAAGCCAGTGTGACCAGAAAAAAATAAATCATCACCATGACTAAGTCTTTGAATGTAATCTGTGGGGTTAATATATATTTGGGATATCGGCGGAGCTAAATGAGTTAAAATCATAAAAAATGAACGAACTACAATAAAAATAGCTAAACTTTTAAGAATAAAGGGGATATATTTTGGTTCATTTAATAAAATAATCAGGAGAATAATAATAAATAGAATCGCTCCCTCAGAATAAATTAAATGAACATCCACGATTGGTAAATTGTCTAGTAAAATATCACTTTCCGAATTATTGATATGATTAGCCGCATAAATTTGAGCATAATTATTCACAACTAGACTGGTGAGCAAAAAAATAAAGCCAAAAACCACACTTATAACAAAGCTTTTTTTGAGCCACAATAATTTATGTTTTTGAAATAGAGTCATAATAGTTTACTTTAGGAACTGGAGAACATCTAACCAATCTTTTAGAGCGGTTTTATTTGGTACGTAACCAAGAATGTTTATCGAGTTACCTTTATGAATGCCCAAGTGAAGATGTTTTCTTTCTCCGCCCGTATCTTTACTGTAGGCTTGGCCTAGAATACCAATTTTAACACCAGCTGTTAGTTTATCGCCAACTTTGGCTGTGACGCTAGATAGTTTTAAGTGACCATATATTACAGTTACGTTTTGTCCAGATAAGTTACAGCTTTGAACGATTACCCCGCCATAACCAGTGGCCATTTTTTTTAACATTAAGTTACCCGTACAAATTGCACAAATTGGAACCTCTTGATTTTGTTCAGCGGCCGTAACTTCAAAATCAGTGCCAGTGTGATAACCACTAAATTTTTCTGGACTGACCGGTGAATGTCCTGGCGAAACTTTTAGGCCAAATGGTTTTTTACTTACCCTGGTTTTAGCATTTTGAATGGGTTCACTAACCGTATTATTAGTTACGGCGCTGGCTGGCTCTAAAAAGCCAAAGATAAAAATAATAGAAAAACAAAAAACCAGAATAAGCAGACTATTGTGGGTTATATTTATTTTTTTCATAGATTAATTACTTTAGATTAGGAATGAAACCTACTTATATTATACCACTATAGTCAACTTATTTATAAAATCTAAAATCATAAATATGGCTATTATGTCGAAAAAAGGCTATACTAAGCACCCAATCGATAAATTTAAACAATTATGAAAAATCACATTATTTCGGGTGCTTTAATTGCTGCCACTTTTTTTGTACCAACTTTAACAAGTGCCCAAACTTTTTTTGATTATGGTCACTATGAATTTCCGACGGTTGTAATTTCGGGACCACCCAGTATTATTTTTCCCGTACAAGGCGTGGCTAATTTTAGTGATGATTTTGGTGACGGTCGCAGTGGTGGACGTCTTCATGAAGGTAATGATTTAATGGCGTCCAAAATGACTCCAATTGTAGCGGCTCGAGGCGGTCGAATTGTTTCGGCGGATATGATTGAACCAAGCTATGGTTTTATGATTACTATCGCTGGTGATGATGGTTATAAATATGAATATCTTCATATTAATAATGATACACCAGGAACTGACGATGGCTTAGGTGGCCCTCAATATGCTTATGCTCCAGGAATTAGCCAAGGGGTGCAAGTTACTCAAGGCCAACTGATTGCTTGGGTTGGCGACTCTGGTAACGCTGAAGCCACGGGCTCACATCTTCATTTTGAGATTCGTTTGGCCGATGACACGGCAATTGATCCTTATCAGTATTTAAATGAGGCTTTAAAAATTTATACATATAGTGTAGCCGGAGTCCAAGCCGCTAGCCCAACGATTAATTTCGATAAGGCTTTGGTGGTAAATACCGGTGTAACTACTTATTGTGAGATAGGTTCACTAATTAGAACTCCTTTAATTTCATCTGTTTATTATTGTGGGGCTGATGGTAAGCGTTATGTCTTCCCTAACGCTCAAACTTATAATAGTTGGTATCAGGATTTTTCTACAGTTAAAACAATTACTTTAGAAAACATGAGTAAAATTATGTTAGGTGGTAATGTAACTTATCGCCCTGGTATTAAACTAGTAAAAATTCAAACTGATTCCAGGGTTTATGCCGTTGATCATAACGGAACACTTCGCTTAATGATTACGCCAGCTATCGCCAATAAATATTATGGGGCAAACTGGAATAAAAATGTTGAAGATATCCCCGATGCTTTTTTTAGTAATTACAAAATAGGTAATTCGGTGACTAATTAAAATTTTAATGAATAAAAAAGCACAATTTAGTATGGTTTGTGCTATAATATAACTAAGAGCATTAAATTAATGCGTTCACTTTAACCAATTAAATTTATGTTAACAACAATTGCTGTCATTCTAATTATTCTTTGGCTCCTTGGGGTTGTTACTGCTTACACCATCGGCGGTTTCATTCATGTTCTTTTGGTTATAGCGATTATTATGATTTTAATTCGATTAATTAAAGGACAAAAGGTGTTATAAATATCTTATTATTCTTTATAAAAAAATGAGCCTTTTAGGCTCATTTTTATTTAGTTTAATTTTAAACTTGGTTCAACAATTTTTTGTATTTCTTCACAGCCATGAACCTTGTCTGAACCATCTTCGAAACCAGAACCACAGGAACTAACAAAAAGAAGCCAATTTTTATTTAACATCTCTGGATAAGCTAAGCCTCCAGCTTCGCATAAATTAAAACCCATTTTAAACTGATCGATAGAAAAATAGCCAGCTTTATTAGGTA
>Ga0302207_1000825_pt1 | contig 12200 bp, 9 predicted proteins | sample II_Fen_E2_2_FD_198792 | JGI IMG/M metagenome (GOLD analysis project Ga0302207, IMG submission 198792) | Peat permafrost microbial communities from Stordalen Mire near Abisko, Sweden - II_Fen_E2_2 | ecosystem: Environmental > Terrestrial > Soil > Wetlands > Permafrost | place: Sweden: Abisko...
AGAGGCTATAAACACACAGTCTTACGATAAACTATTCGTTCTTACTGATGAGCAAACCCATGAGTTTTGCCAACCATCCATACAAAATATTCTTGATGAATTAGAAGCACAGTCTATAACAATAGGTTCAACAGATTTAAACAAGAATTTGGACTCTTTGGCTAAAGTGTGGGCTGAGTTAGGGGCTAATGGAGCTTCTCGCCAGTCGTTACTTATAAATCTGGGAGGCGGAATGATTACGGATTTAGGTGGATTTGCAGCGTCTACATTTAAGAGAGGCATTAAATACATCAATGTACCGACTACTCTATTGTCCATGGTTGATGCTTCCGTTGGTGGCAAAACCGGTATAAATTTTAATGGATTAAAGAATGAAGTAGGAGTATTTAATCCGGCTTCGGTCGTGATTATTGAAACAGACTTTCTTCGCACACTCAATCGTCAAAACTTATTGAGTGGTTATGGCGAGATGATCAAGCATGGCTTGATAAGCAATCAGAAGCATTGGGCAGAACTGTTGCAATTTGATTTCGAAAATCCTGAATATGATCATCTAAAGCAAATGGTCGGTGTGAGTGTAGCTGTTAAAGAAAACATAGTGGAGAAGGATCCTTTTGAACAAAACATACGAAAGGCATTGAACTTTGGTCATACAGTGGGACATGCTTTTGAAAGTTTGAGCTTTATAGAAGACAGACCAGTACTTCATGGTTATGCAGTAGCGTGGGGTATGGTATGTGAGCTCTATATGAGTGCCGTGAATGTTGGTTTCCCTCAAGATAAGTTGCGCCAGACAGTGGCCTATATAAAAGAGAACTATGGTTCGTTTCCTATTGATTGTAAGAAGTATGATCAACTATACGACTTAATGAAGCATGATAAGAAGAATGTGGGCGGAGTAATTAATTTTACCCTTCTAAAAGATATTGGTGATATTCAAATAAATCAAACTGCATCCAAGGAGAGTATCTTCGAAATGTTTGATTTCTATCGTGAATGTATGGGGCTGTGATTCAATGAATACGGCACTTATATCGAAAAAAGTATCGTAAAGATTTGGAATAAAAAAAAATAGCAGTACCTTTGTGCACGAATTCGGGATGTAGCTCAGCTCGGTTAGAGTACGCGTCTGGGGGGCGTGGGGTCGCAAGTTCAAATCCTGTCATCCCGACAGAGCAAGGAGTTAATAGTCAATAGATTATTAACTCCTTGTGTTTTTAGGTATTTTCTAATTAGAACCTTCTGCTATTTATTTGAATCGATATAATCTAAGCTTGACAGATTTATAATATATAAAATAAAATTAATGAGGAAAGATGGATTTTTAAGATGTACTGTCCTGGTGATAGGACTATTTGTAATGGCTTTAGGAGTTGCTTTATCTGTAAAAGCAAATTTAGGAACATCTCCAGTTTCTTGCGTTCCATATGTTTATAGTTTAGGTTTTCCACTTTCCATGGGATTGATTTCAATTATCGTTAATGTGATAATTATCTTATTGCAAATAGCACTGTTGCGAAAAGACTATCAACTAATGCAGTTGATACAATTGCCGGTAGCTCTAATCTTTGGTTTCTTTATAGATTTTGCTATGTTTCTGGAATCAGGAATTCAAACTTCCAATTATTTACTTCAGTGGGCTTTCTGTTTGTTGAGCTGTGCGATTATTGCATTCGGCGTATTTCTTGAGGTGAAAGCTAATGTCACCTATCTTGCAGGTGAAGGTTTGGCGCTTGCTATATCAAAGGCTTTTCATAAAGAGTTTGGAAAGGCGAAAGTAGGGGTTGATGGTGCATTGGTTGTTATAGGAATTATCAGTTCATTTGTTCTGCTTCATAAACTGGAAGGTATACGTGAAGGTACTATTGCCGCAGCTCTTTTAGTCGGTACCATTGCTCGCTTCTACAGCAAAAAGATAAAATTTGTTGATATACTTTTAGGAAACAATGAGAAGAAAGAACCCGAAATGCAAGTCAATACTGCTGATGATGGGAACAAAATCATTATCACGATTGCACGTGAGTATGGTAGTGGAGGTCATGAGATAGGGGAAATAATTGCAAAGAAGTTAGGTATATCATTTTATGATACAAAGTTGATAGATCTATCAGCTGCAGAAGGAGGATTGACTCCTGAATATGTAAAAGAGCATGAACAGAAGTTAACTAATAGCCTATTATTCGATCTATATGAGCAGAATTATGCCTATGTGAATGAAGAAATGCCTCCACTTGATACACTGTTTATGGTTCAAAGTAAAGTTATTAGAGATATTTGTAAAAAAGAATCATGTGTGATTGTGGGACGTTGTGCCGATTATGTTTTAAAGGGTAATTCAAATTGTTTTAATACGTTTGTTCATGCGGATAAGAAGTACAGAATTCAACGTATCATCAATGAAGGTATTGATCCTGGCATGGCAGAGAAAGAATTGGAAAGAAAAGACCGGGATAGGGCAAACTATTGCAAGCATTATACGCATGGAATTTGGGGAATGGCAACTAACTATAATCTAACCGTTGACAGTTCTTCATTTGGTCCGGAGGTATCTGCGACACTGATTATTGATGCTCTGTACAAGCATGTAAGGAAAGAGTAATGTGTATCGTTTTCGTTATTATTACAGTGAGTGGAATGTAAACAGTTAAACATAGGTGATTGATAAAACTTGTTTATAGTTCCTCTCTCTTTTTAGTAGCTTGCTATACAATTGAATGCTCGAATCTAGTTATCCCCACTAGGGAAATAAGAGATTAAATATTCAATTTGGATCTTTTATTGAGCGAAGTACATTTTGTTAAAGTATCTTTTTCTTGTGATATTCCTTTTACCTTTTAAATTACTAGATTATTCCATATGTTATTTTTTAGAATGCATACAATTGACAATTTGTTAATAATATGAATATTTCTCCGACAATCACTAGAGGTAATATTCAAGAATATAATTAATTCATCAAGTTTCGTTAAAATTTACACAAAATCCATCAAAAAATCACATACAAATTATAAGTATAACACTAAATTTGTCCAATGATACTTCCTAATCAATGTTATTAGAAGTAAAAGTTAATACTAAATTTAATATGATATGAAGCACAGAAAAGTAGTAAGGCTGTCCCTTACTTTATTGTTGAGTCTGTTATGTGGAATCTCCTACGCACAAACTCAAAACGTTCTTGGTTTGGTAAGTGATTCAAAGGGGGAATCGCTGATGGGTGTGAATGTATCTGTTGTAGGAACAAAAACAGGTACAGTAACAGATTTAGATGGAAAGTATTCCATAAATGTATCATCTAATGCAAAACTTCAATTTTCTTTCGTGGGTTATAAGTCTAAGACTGTTGCTGTAGCAGGACAGTCTCAAGTAAATGTTACTTTGGAAGAGAGTGATAAGTCGCTGGATGAAGTAGTGGTAATTGGTTATGGTGTTGTTAAGAAACGTGATTTAACAGGATCCGTATCTTCTATTAAGAGTGGAGATCTTGCTAAAGTTTCTACGAGTAATGCCATGCAGGCTATGCAGGCAAAAGTTCCGGGATTGGATATTCAACAATCAAGTGGCGAATCAGGTGCAGGCATTAGTATGACCTTGCGTGGTAATCGTTCAATATCTGCAACGAACAGTCCATTGGTTTTGGTCGATGGTATTGAATATGGTTCAACATTGGATATCGATCCTTCCGATATCGAGTCAATGGAGGTTCTAAAAGACGCATCATCTACTGCGATTTATGGAACGAAAGGTGCAAATGGTGTTATCATTATTACTACGAAACATGGTAAGGCTGGTAAAACGAAGGTTAACTTTAATGCCTATTGGTCTTCAAATAGTCCCACAGATGTATCTAAAGTAATGTATGGTACGAAAGAAGTGCAGCGCTTAATAGATAAATCGGACTATCAAACGAATTATAAGACGTATGCGGCATCAGGGACATGGGGAACAGCATCAGCAGCAGCTGCTGATGTATTGACAGAAAGTCTTAGTGACGGAACTACCCAAATGAGTATTTATAATGATGGGTCTTACACAGATTGGTTGGATATTATTTTAAAGAATGGAATGACACAAAATTATGATGTGGCTATTTCAGGAGGAAATGATTTAACTCAATATAATATATCAGCTGGAGTAATGAGAGATGCCGGTTTGATGAAGAATGATGTGCAGGATCGTTACAATGGTCGCGTAAATATTGATCACCAAATAAATAAAATATTTAAAGTAGGTACAAACATACTTTTTACTTATAAAGATCATGATAAGCGTAATTCAAGCGTTTATTCTCAAGCGTTGAAGATGACTACAATCACTCATCCGTATTTGACTGATGGAACAATGAATGAAACCCCAAATCCATTTTATGCAGCACATTGTAATCCTTTGTTGGATGAAATTCCTGGGGCTTTTCAAAATAATATTAAAACTTCACGCTTCTTTGGAAATGTTTATTTGCAAATTAATCCTATCAAGAACATGACATTTAAGTCTATGTTCGCATTGGATGAAACGGGTGAAAGAACGGGTTTGTACCAAGATTATAAGAGTGTAGCCCGTTATCAAATAGGATCGGGATATATAAGTAATACTTGGGATAATACAACAAAGTATACATGGGAAAATACCTTGAATTATATGACTGATTTCGGACATTCAAGGCATAGTCTGACAGCTATGTTGGGGCACAGTATGAGCCAAAGTGTGTTAACTGAAACGAGTACATATGGTAGTACTGCCGCAGAGCATTATTATAAGAGCAGTTTCTATGATTTGACAAAAATTACCTCTCCAACGAATAGCAATCAATATGTTAAGAGCTCTATGCTTTCGTTCTTTGGACGTTTGAATTATAGTTACAAGGATCGTTATTTATTAACAACATCTTTACGTACGGATGGTTCTTCTGCTTTAGCTGATGGCCATAAATGGGGGTCTTTCCCCTCTGTAGCTGCTGCATGGCGCATTATTGATGAACCGTGGATGGAGAAAATATCTCATTCGCTTAGTAATTTAAAATTACGTGCATCTTGGGGGCTTTCAGGAAATGCAGCTATTGATGCTTATAGTACATTAGCCAAATTAAGCTCTGATGTTTATTATTATACAGCAGGATCGGATGTAGCTGGCAAGTTTCCTAATTCAATTTCGAATTCTAATTTGACTTGGGAAAAAACTTCTGCTTACAACTTTGGCTTGGACTTTGGATTAGCAAATAATAGAATATCAGGTAGTGTTGATTTCTACATCAATCATACATACGATTTACTTTATTATAAGAGCGCTCCAGCTTCATGCGCATTCCCTAATATGCTTGGGAATGTAGGTAAGACGAAAGGACATGGTTTAGAAGTTGCTTTGAATACATTAATTGTAAAGTCAAGAGATTTTTCATGGGATGTTAATTGGTCCTATTCTATGGCTAGAGATAAAATAACGAAGCTTGCAGATGGTGTAACTCAAGATATTAATGGAACAACAGGTCTTATTGTTGGGCAACCCGTATCTACATATTATGACTATGAGACGAATGGATGTTGGGGAATAGGTGAATTTGCTCAATATTTATCTGATTGGAAAACACGCCATCCAGACGGAGCTTCTAGTTTTCCTTCTACTTATGGACTTCCAGGTACTTTAAAAGTTGTAGATCGTAATGATGATGGAACTATTGATTCCAATGACAGACGTGTATACAAGCGTAGCCCTAATTATATCGTAGGTATGAATAATACTTTGACATATAAGAATTTTACATTGTCTTTCTTGGTATATGCTCGTGTAGGAGGATGGATTTCATATGATATGAATAATCAATTGAACTATGAATCTGCGAACTGGGGCGATTTGGATTATTGGACACCTACTAATACTAATGCAAAGTTCCCGAATCCGGGTGCTGATAAAACAACATATTCTACTTATTCTACAGCATTGAAATATGAAAAAGCGGACTATTTGAAATTCAAGGACATAACTTTATCTTATGATATGCCGAAGAGTCTGCTTAGCAAAGTGGGGGTAGGTAGTCTTAGGTTCTATGGCTCATTAAAGAACTTCTTTACCATTAGTCATATAAATAATTATGACCCGGAGCGTGGTGGTGCCATCACTTTCCCACTTGCTAAACAAGTTGTGTTCGGAGTTAATTTGCAATTTTAATAAATACTAATATTATGAGAAAGAATATATATATGTTATTGGCAGTATCGGTACTGCTTATGATGAATGTATCATGCTCTGATTTTTTGAATGAAGAGAACAAGATAAGCGAAACTTCGTCAACCACATATAATACTGCTACAGGCTTGCAAGGTTTAATCGAAACATGTTATTCATATGCACGCGGATGGTATGGCAAAGAGGCTGGGCTAGGATTGTCGGAAATGGGGACTGATGAATTTTATTATGGGTATGATAATAAGCAAAAATCGCTTTGTTCTTATAATCTTAATTCGAATAGTTTGGATGATAATTCAAGTGATAATGCCAGTTTGGATCATTATTGGGAATTATTTTATCAAGCAGTGGATGCATGTAATAATGCATTGCAATATACTCAAGCTAATACAGCTGTTTCCACGGCAACAAAGCATCAATATTTAGGTGAATCCTATTTCTTACGCGCATTCTATTATTTGCATATGGTGAATATCTGGGGACCGATTCCTTATAATAGTGAACCAACAACGTCTGAGAATATTCAGTATGCTCCTACACGTAGTTCTGAAGGAGAAGTTTACGGAAATATACTAGCAGACTTGGATAAGTCTATTGCTCAATTTGATTCGGCAGGATACAGGACCAAAGCTGATGGACGTGCATATTATTGGGCTGCTCGTGGATTAAAAGCACGTACATTGTTGTATGCTGCTTCGTGGTGGGGGACTGCCGGAAAGAATAACCAAATAACAAACAACAGTAATTACAGTGGCAAAACAATAACGCAATTATATGCGCTGGCTCAGTCTGAAGCTGAGGCTGTAATTGGTAGCGGCATTGCTTCATTCTACTCTAATTATGCAGATACGTGGTCTATGAACAATGAAGATGTTTCTGCTAATAAAGAATCTATTTTTGGCATTACGTATTCTTCCGATATAACAAGTACTGTAAACTGTATACCTCATCGTAACAAGACAAGTACTTCCGGTACTTCACTCGATTTTAATTCCTTAATCACTCGTACAGGGTACAGCCGTGGCGGTAGTGCTATGTTATTGATGTTCACTTCTATGTGGAATAATGGAGCTAGCGATTTGGGAGGTGATGGTAAAGAAGTCTTTGTTCGTGTATTGAGCAGTGCGTCTACTCATTATGTTAAGAATACGAAGACAGGAGCATCTGTTGATGTTTCAAGCACATATTCGCCTTATGGGCGTGGCTTTACTCGTTATCTGCCATCATTATATTTGTGGAATTTACTTGAAGAGCATAAGGCAACGGATCAACGTACTGATGCAACGTTATTGTCTGCTTATACTATTGCTAAAGGATTGGAGCATAGTTCTAAAAAATATACTCTTATGACTGATACGGCAATTTATTATAGCCCGTTAGATGGAAGTACTACGGCAGGTCAGGCCGCTCAAGCTTGGGCAAAGAATCGTTATCGTATACAGTTTGCTTCCGGTGGTGATATCCCTGTATACAGTTCTTCGGATCCATCTAAAGCCTTACCTACTGAAGCTGCTAAAGCAACATCAGATGTTTATGGTGATAATCGTTACAATACTTATAAGATTGCAGGTTGGTGTTCATATCCTGGAATAAAGAAGTTCTTGGACAATGTCTATAATCCGAGCTACCCTACATGGGATATATCCAGTCGTGATGCTATTGTTATGCGTTTGGCTGAAATGTATTTGATCAAAGCTGAGTGTCAGCTTTACACAGAAGGTGGTGCTGCTGCAATGTCAACGATAAATCAATTACGTACAGTAAGAGCTATCTCAGGAAAAGACAATACTTTGAGCGGATCAGCTGATTTAAATACCATACTTGATGAACGTGCTGTTGAGCTTTGTGGTGAGCAACAACGTTGGTTTGATTTAAAACGTACTCATACATTAGTTGATAGAGTGAATCAATATAATGCTCAGGCTCAATCAGGAATAAAATCATTAGGTGTAAATTGCTATTTACGTCCTATCCCTCAGACGGAACTTGATGCGATTACTAATTATTCTACAGTAGAAGGTACCGGTTTCTGGCAAAACTCCGGATATTGATAGACTAAAATCTATAAAAAGGCGCATGCATCAAGTATGCGCCTTTTTTATGATCTAAACATTAGGATATTAAATGTATAATCGTATTTTTGTAAGAAAAATGGGTATGAATGACCTTGAGAAGATTAAAAAGAATATATCCTTATGTATCTCTTTGAGCACTGAAGAATGGTGCAAACTGGAACATGTAATTAAGAGGAAAGCAATAAAGAAGAATGAGTCCTTCTTAAAAGAGGACATTGTCTGTGATTTTATTGCTTATGTAGATAAAGGTGCATTGATTTATTACAAATCATTGGATAACGGAGATGAAATAACAACAGACTTCGCTTTTGAAAATGAGTGGGTCACTAATAATTATAGTCGATTAAAGAAATTACCTTCTCATCTTAATATAAAGGCAATAGAAGATTCTGAGTTGTTCTTTATACAAAACAACGATTTGGAAATATTGTATGTGGAGATACCTGCATTGGAAAGATTTGGCCGAATACTGATGGAACAAGCTTATGTGAAATTGGTTCAATTGAGCATTGATTTGCAAACCTTGTCTGCTACGGATCGATATTTGAATCTTTTAGAGAGTTATCCAGAGATCTTTCAGAAAGTTCCTTTGTATCATATAGCTAATTATTTAGGTATAGCTCCTAAGTCTTTGAGTCGCATTCGTAATGGTCTTTTCTCGGAAAAATGATTTGGTAACAAATGTGGAGAATGAGTTAGAATAAGAATGGCGAACTTTGCAACGAAATAATAAAATATCAGAGTTATGAGAAAAAGTATTGTTTGTTGCTTAGTCTTTTCTTTTTTGTTGGTCTTTAGTTTGAGTGCTCAAGATGTAGCTTCTCAATCTAACAATGTGGCTTCATCAACTAAGGAACCGAAGGAGGCGTTTGAGGTGGAAAGCTTATTCCCTATGTTTCTTACCGGTGGTTATCATATTGGAGTTGGATACAGATATGAGAAATTAAGAGTGCGTGTGAGTGTTATTAATGGAGGAAGTTATGATGCAGAGAAAGCCGGTGTGAATAATTCGTCCGCTGATTTTAAAAGATATTACAAGACATCTCCCGGTGTATTCTTGGGGTATAATGTTTGGAAGAATCTTGAAGTTTATACTTATTTGGAGTTACATACATTCCAAATTGAGCAGAAGAGCACCGGGATGAAGAAAGATTTGTTTAGTGTGGATGCCGGTGGAGGTGTAGGATATCAATTCTTTATAGGTAAATCGTTTTATGTGCAACCTGCCTTTCATGTTTATTGTAGAAGAAGCAAAAGTCTTGATTTCAATGGAGCAAAATATACGATTCCTAATATAGATTTGTCTCCGGTGATTCGTGTAGGATATAGGATATGGAGCAAATAATGTAAGATTCGTCACAAGTTAAATCAATTTCTCCATTAAGTAAAATACTCCTTTTCTCCAATGTGCAGTTCCGACGATGTTGTAACAGAGCCTTTTATAAAGTTGTAGGGAATATGGATTTTCAGAGAAAGCATCCAATCGAATGGCTTTAATGTTTTTGCTGCTTAAGAAAGATTCAATGTGTTGCATTGTTTTGTATCCAATGCCTTTGTTTTGCAAATTGCAGTTTACGCAAAGTCTGTGGACTACCATATAAGGATCCGTTGAGTTGTGCCATTTGCCTGATTTGTATTCTTCATCAGTTTCCTCGTTTAAAACAAAGGTCACGGCAATGGAGCTGTTAATGGCTCCGACATACATTTGCTTTTTGTTGATGTCTTCTTTTATGACATCTTGATTTGGATAGATTTCGTCCCATTGGTTGATGCCGTAGTTGTCTAATTGCAAAATAGAATCATTGTATAGACTAACAATCTCTTTCAAATCATTATTGGTCGCTTTTCTAAAAGATAATATCATACCTATAATAAATGATGGTTAAAGATGTACTTTGTTTACGAAACAATTAATAGTTTTGTATTCTAAGATGTAAATGTAATTCTATTTTATGGAAAATTTGGAGGAAAGACTGCGAAAAAGTCTTAATAGGAAACGTATTGATTTAATCATTGATTCATTGAAAGGAGAGCCGGATTCCTTTTCGTTATTGTATTCGTTGATAGATAGTTCTGATAGTAAAATAAGTTGGAGGGCAGCATGGGTTTGTGAAAAGCTTTGTGTTAGCAGACCGGATTATTTTATTCCGCTTCAAGACAATATGATGGATAAAGTATTGAATGAAGATACGTGTATGGGCACTCGTCGTCAATTGCTGTCTATTTTTAATTGTCTTCCAATGCGTATCCCCTTGCGAGTAGATTTCCTGAACTTTTGTTTAGATCATTGTTTTGATCCTGCGTATCCAAATGCAGTGCAATCACTTTGTCTTAAGTTATCATTTAAGATGTGCCGGACTCATAAAGATTTACTATCGGAGTTTAAATCGATTCTTGAAAATACTGATCTGGAATTGTTCGCTTCTTCAGTAAAAGCAGTTGCAAAGAATACAAGGAAAGCTATTCCCAAAATAAAGTTCATCGATTAATAAATGTGTATACCGGTATTATATGTATGGTTCACCGAAGAGCTATTGCTATAAAGTACCTTATACTATTACATTTGTGTACGAAATAAATAAAAAAGTTATGAAGATGAAAGATCAAGATTCCATGAATTTAGTATGGAAAAGATTAGCTATTTTGATAGGTGTATCATATCTTCTGTTCAATATTTGTGTTATATTGTCTAATGCAAATTCGATGCCTGCAATATGGCGACTTGTGAATGTAAGAAGTTTGATGCATTTCATGTAACTTGCTATAATCAATGGTTGTGCTGAATCTACTTTACCGGTAAGGTTCTATGCATTCACCGATTTATAGTTGTATTATGCATTTGAGTTATTTATCTTTGTACATATAATTAATAAAAATAAGAATGGAGAATCGATTATTACGTAAGCTCTTTTGGGGCGGATTAATTGTTTTGATAGGCATATGCTATCTATTATTTAATATAGGTGTTTTGCCTGTAGCATGGAAACCCATTGTACTTTCATGGGAAATGTTATTGATTGTTTTGGGATGTGGATGGATCGTTGCTCGTCATTACTTTTGGGGAGCAGCGGTTGCAGCCGTTGGTGCGATTTCTTTATTGCCTCAATTATCCGTAGTAATGGGGTTCAAGTATTCCGAAGAGATGTTTAATGCTATTTTGTGGCCGGTGATTATCATCTTGATAGGAATACTGGTTATCAGTCATTCATTCTTTCCTCATCACCATCATTGCCACCACCATCATCATCATAACAAACATTGGGATGATTTCATGGATATGCACCAACAGTACAATCATGAAACTTATGGTGCTGATGGGAGAATAAAATATGATTATGTGCTGAATGGTACTGAGGAGATCTTCTTAGGTGCAGAGTTTCGTGGAGGCGAAATAAACACAGTTCTTGGTGGAGTGAAATTAGATTTACGTAGAACCTCTTTGGCAGAAGGAGATGTTGTTTTGAATTTAAAAGGAGTCTGTGGCGGAGTTACTTTGTTTATTCCTAAGGATTGGCCTGTTGAACTTCATACACATTCTGTTTTGAGTGGATTTGAAGATAAACGTGGAACAAATGGTGTCTACGTTGACAGGAAGCTCATCATTATTGTAGATACGGTTTTGTCAGGAGGCGAAATTAGATGTTAAGCAGTCCGATCATAGCAGATGTATATATCCGGCGAAGCACTATCTTTTTATGTGTTTTGATAGGAATGGCTTATAGTTTCTCTTTCGGCTTGTCAGAACATGCGGATGTCGCGAGTATGTTTATTGACGGATTAGGATCGACTGTGATTTTCTTTATTGAATCGGTATTATTGTGGAATATCTTTACTTATAGCCTTCCTAGAGATGCTACCGCTTATCAATCATTCATCTTTTATATACTGTATTGTGTGATTGGAGTGGTAGTGGTTGTTGGGGTAGAACTGTTATTGATCTATTTG
>Ga0302207_1000828_pt1 | contig 12163 bp, 10 predicted proteins | sample II_Fen_E2_2_FD_198792 | JGI IMG/M metagenome (GOLD analysis project Ga0302207, IMG submission 198792) | Peat permafrost microbial communities from Stordalen Mire near Abisko, Sweden - II_Fen_E2_2 | ecosystem: Environmental > Terrestrial > Soil > Wetlands > Permafrost | place: Sweden: Abisko...
CAATATTCATTCCGTGTTGGTGGAAGGCGGAGCAAGTATTCTAAATAGCTTCATTGAATCTGGATTGTGGGATGAAGCCAATATTGAAGTTTCACCACAGCGGATATCAGAAGGAATAGCTGCACCGGTTTTAAAATTACAACCCGTTTCCCGCACGACATATGATGGTCACGAATGGTTGTTTTTCAAGAAATAAATCTGTTATTTAATACATATGAATCACGTAATAACTGTACTTATCGTTGCACTGTATGTTTATACCATGATTAGTACCATTTCGGTGCTGCTTCTGGAAAACCGTAATCCAGTAAAATCGATTGCGTGGGTGTTGGTATTGTTATTTCTTCCGGTTTTGGGAATGGGATTGTATCTTTTGCTGGGTCAGGATTACCGGAAGAAGAAAATAATAACTGAGAAAGGAATAAACCGGGATATTGTTAGTCCGGTAACTTCGTTCGATATCGAAAAAATCGACTCCTCAATCATGTCGGTGAATCAACTGAATCTTTTAAAATTACTGAGCAGGAATAGTGACGCTTCGGTCTATGCATTTAATAAAATTGAAGTTCTGTCAACCGGAATCAGTACATTTGACAGGCTTTTCGAAGAAATAAAAAACGCCAAAGATCATATTCACATTCAGTTTTTTATCTTTGACGATGACCGTATTTCCAACCTGCTACGTGAATTACTCATCGAAAAATCTAAGCAGGGCGTTCGGGTTCGTATGATTTACGATTACTGGGGAAGCTTCGATTTGTCGAAGAAATATGTACGCTCGTTGCATGAAGCCGGCATTTATGTACAGGCATTTTTACCTTTCCGGTGGAGAATTTCAAGAAGTAGTAAAATTAATTACCGGAACCACCGAAAACTGGTAATCATAGATGGAAAAGTAGGTTTTACCGGTGGATTGAATGTTGCTGACCGGTATTTTTATGGAAATAAACTGGGCGAATGGCGCGATACATTTATTCGGTTGGAAGGTTCAGCTGTTCATGGTCTTCAGCTTTTATTTCTCATCGACTGGTTTTTTGTCGACCGTAAGTTAGTCGAAGGTCCTGAATATTTTCCCGAACCGCAAAAATTTGATCAGAATCTGGTTCAAATAGTCAGCAGCGGTCCGGACACCGATTGGGAATCCATTATGCAGGGAATTGCTTCTGCCATTATGTCGGCAACACGATATGTTTACATTCATTCACCCTATTACATGCCAACCGATGTGATTGCCGATTGTGTGGAAATTGCAGCATTAAGTGGCGTCGATGTGCGTCTCATGGTGCCAGTTCGGTCCGATTCCAGATTGTCGGATGCCAGCACTTTCAGTTATATGGGAAAAGCCCTCGAAGCAGGTGTTCGTGTTTTCCGGTACAATAAAGGATTTCTGCATAGCAAAGCCATCGTAATTGACGATTATATTTCCATAGTTGGTTCAACAAACTTAGATGAACGGAGTTTTGCACAAAATTTTGAAGCAAATGCATTTATCTACGATTCCAAAACGTCAGGTCATTTAAAAAGTCTGTTTATGGATGATTTAACCGGTTGTGAAGAACTCACACTGGAGGCCTGGAATAACAGGAAACGAAGACAGAAACTAAAAGAATCGTTTGCACGCCTTTTCAGTCCATTGATGTAAAATCAGAAGAACTGAAGAAAAAGCATAATGAAATTTTTTTTGAAAAAATATTTTTGATTACTTTTGTGTCTCCAAAACCGCGGGATGTAGCTCAGCCCGGTTTAGAGTACCGGTCTGGGGGACCGGTGGTCGCAAGTTCGAATCTTGTCATCCCGACAAAAAACGCTTACAATTGAATTTGTAAGCGTTTTTCTTTTTAATTTTCTTTTTCCATGAGTATCGTCTGTGTTGGGAATGCAAACTCAAGCCCTGCTTTGTTGAAAGAACGTAATAGTTCAAGATTTACCTGCGAAATAGTCTCTGTAATATCCGATTCTTTTTTAATGAAATAGATAAACGTTATTTCCATTGAATAGGATGCAAAATTCGAAAAAGAAGCGTACACTTCGTTGTGAATCCCTTTTATTGCCTTTGGCATGGCTTTCAGAATGGAAATGGCCTGATTCATTTGTTCTGGCGTAGTATTATAAGTCAATCCTATTTTTAATAAGTTTCGTCGCATTGGTTCTGCCGAAACATTTTCGATAAATGAATCGACAATCTTATAGTTCGGAATCGTTACTAATTTCCGTTCGAGCGTGCGTAATCGTGTACTACGGATACCAATATCCTCCACAACTCCGTCAAAACCATTTACAACAATCCGGTCACCAATTCGGAATGGACGATCGGAAAAAATAGTGATTCCGCCGAAAATATTTTTAATGGTATCTTGTGCCGCCAATGCAAATGCCAGTCCACCAATTCCCAAACTGGCAATCAAAGTTCCTACATTGATGCCCATATTATTCAAAGCCATTACAATTCCCAGAACCCAGAGTATTCCCAATAAAGTACGGCGAATTAAAGGAAGTATGTTGTTGTCAATCCGTTTATTAGTCGGATCATCGGCAATCGGCTGTAGGTATTCTTCAATTAATGCGTTTGCAAAACGGACAATGAACCACGTTACATTGATGACAATCAGTAATTTATATGCTTTTCGAACAAAGGTCTCAAAATCAGCATTTAAATCCAACCGCTCGGCTGCAAACCAGATAGCAATAAGCGCAATACCAAGTAAAACCGGTGCCTCCAGCATTTTAAACAGAATGTCATCAAGTCGGTTTTTTGTTTTGGAAGTCAGCTTTTGAATAACATGTTTGTTTAACAAAACAAATACTTTATTCAAAATTAATGCACCAACAATAATCAGCAATGAAATAAGCCAATTTCGAAGTGTGTTTCCGTAGAATACCTGATCAAACATAGAATTAATAGGGTAATGTGAATAATATGCTAATTAATCTTCAATCGTAAATGCTATCGCATCACTCGGCATACGCCAATCGCCACGTGGTGAAAGATTTATTGACCCGACTTTTGGTCCATCCGGCATGCACGAACGCTTAAATTGCTGTGCAAAAAAGCGTTTTAAGAAAACTCTCAACCACTTCTGAATGGTTTCATCCGGATAAATTTCTTTAAAGGCATTTTTGGCAAGAAATAATATTTTTTCAGGACTGAAACCAAACCGTACAAAATAATACAAAAAGAAATCGTGTAATTCATACGGACCAACGAGATCTTCCGTTTTTTGGGCAATATCACCATTTTCATCTGCCGGGAGTAATTCAGGACTGACCGGCGTATTGCAAACATCTCGTAAGATTTCTTCCGACGATTTCTCAACCTGATGTGCCGACCAATCGACCAGATACCGAACCAGTGTTTTCGGTACGCCTGAATTTACGGCATACATCGACATGTGGTCGCCGTTATAAGTTGCCCAACCCAATGCCAGCTCCGACAAATCGCCGGTACCGATGACGATTCCGTTTCGCTGATTGGCAATGTCCATCAAAATTTGCGTTCGTTCGCGGGCCTGTGTGTTTTCATAAACAACATTATGCAGTTTCGGATTGTGATTTATATCTTTGAAATGCTGGATTGAGGCTTCTTTAATAGATATTTCAAGTTGTGTAATTCCCAATGATTTCATTAGGTTTACGGCATTATTGTAGGTTCTGTCGGTGGTTCCGAATCCGGGCATGGTGATGCCGATAATCCGTTTTCGGTCAAAACCAAGTTTGTCGGCAGTTTTTACACAAACCATAAGTGCTAGCGTGGAATCCAATCCGCCGGAAATTCCCAAAACAACTGTTTCGGATTGCGTATGTTTCCACCTTTTTGCTAATCCGCCAACCTGAATGGAGAAAATTTCTTCGCAACTTGCATCGCGGTTTGTCAGCGGTGGAACGAAAGGGTGTTTATCAAAAGTCCGTTTCAAATCGAATTGAGTGAACCGGGCATCTTCAATCTTAATAATCCGGTAAACTTCATTCGATTTGTCATGATTAAAATTTGTATTCCGAATGCGGTCAGCAATCAATCTTTCCACATCAATTTCGCTTACAATAATTTGCGGTTCAAACGAAAAACGTTCTGATTCGGCCAGAATTTTTCCGTTTTCAGCAATAATTCCATTTCCTGCAAAAACCATATCTGTGGTTGATTCACCTGCTCCTGCAGCTGCGTACACGTAACCGGCATTGCAACGGGCCGATTGTTGCTCAATAAGTTGGCGGCGATACGTGTTTTTTCCTATGAGTTCGTTACTAGCCGAAAGATTAAAAATAATTTCGGCACCATGAAGGGAATGTTGTGTACTCGGAGGAATAGGTACCCAGAGATCTTCGCAGATTTCTATTCCAAAAGAGAACTTTCCATCAGAAAATAACAGGTTAGTTCCAAACGGAACTTGCTCGCCTGAAAGAAAGACAGTTTGAACATCAGTATCTGAACCGGATGAAAACCACCGTTTTTCGTAATATTCGTTTTGATTCGGCAAATGAGTTTTAGGAACTACACCCAAAATATGACCACCCTGAAGTACTACGGCCGTATTAAAAAGTTGATTCTGAATCCGAACCGGAATACCCACAATTATAACCGAAGAAACAGAAAATGAAAGCATTTGTAACTCGGTCAAGCCTTTTTGAGCATCTTCCAGTAATTGATTATGTAAAAACAAATCGGCACAGGTATAACCGGTAATACTCAATTCAGGAAAACAAACGACCTGTACTTTTTCAATTTCTGCCTGACGAACCAAATCGGCCATGCGGGCAACATTGAAAGTACAATCAGCCACCCGAAGTTCGGGAACTGCTGCAGCTGCACGTACAAATCCTTTATTCATGTTATTTTGTTATAGGTTGATTGTGTTAATTAGTTGATTTAGTTGGAAATCATTTTCTTACTTAATTAACTAATTAACCAGTTAACTACTCTTTTAATTTCTCCATATCACTCAAATAAATTTCAAGTGATTTTGCTGAAATGCGAATTTCCATTACGGAAAGTGTCAGCGATATGATCAATAAAACCAGTGCCAGTCCGAAAACGTAAGCTGAAATCACCTGTAATCCTACATAAATCAAAAACATAGTAGCTACGCACAGCAATAAACTGGCAACTCCCAACAATTGCATATTTTTGGTCAGATATAATCGTCTACGCAAGTTAGCAATCTGAGCTAAAGTAAGTGCCGAATGGTCTTCCATATAACGATCCTTCAATGTTCGAACCAGTTGAGCGTACGACAAAAACCGATTGGTATATGCCAACAACAACAGCGAGATAGCTGAAAATAAAAATGTTGGAGTAATTAAAGTTAGTTCCTGCATAATTTACGAATTAAAAGAATTTAAACCAATTAACCAATAAACCGAAATCAACCGCAATGTTTGTTGTCCACAATAGGTATTTTTGCCAATGCACCTACTTTTCGTCCTAATTCAAGGCAAGCCTGATAATTTTCAGTTTTCAGTCCCTGTTTTTCGTCAACAGTGATTTCCGAACTAGGCCATTTCATAGTTTCAACGAAAGTTGTCAGCCTTTTAACGGCTGCACTTGCCCATGTATAGGAACCGAAGCAACCAAAAACATGGTTTTTTACTCCACGAATTTCAATTTTGCGTAATAGAGATTCAACTTCAGGATACAATTCATTGCTGTAAGTAGGGCTTCCCACGATTAAACCACGGTATTTGAAAATATCCTGCAATATGACTGAAGGATCGGATTTGGAAACATTGTGAATAATAATATCTTTTATTCCGGTTTCTGCAACACCCTGAGCAACTGTTTCTGCCATCAGTTCTGTATTTCCATACATCGAACCATACACAATTACCACACCTTCTCGGGTGTCATAGCGGCTCATTTGATCATATGCATCAACCACTTCGGTAATATATTCTTTCCAAACAGGACCGTGTGTGCTGCAAATTAAATCAATATCCAACGGAGTCAGTTTTTGTAACGCTTTCTGAACTGCAGAACCGTATTTCCCAACAATATTGGCATAATAACGAATCATTTCGTCCCAATATTTATCAACATTCATTTCGGAATCTAAAACAGTTCCATCCAGATTGCCGAAACAACCAAAAGCATCGCCTGAAAAAAGAACTTTCGTACTTTGGTCGTAAGTCATCATGGTTTCCGGCCAGTGAACCATTGGAGTCAGATAAAATAAAAGTTCATGTTCGCCTAACGACAAAGTTTCACCATCTTTTATCTCTTTCATGTTAGTATCTACTCCATAAAATCCTTCAACCATACTCAGTGTTTTGCTGTTTCCCACGATTGTCAATTCTGGATAATATTGCCTGAGCAAACGAATTGAACCGGAATGATCGGGTTCCATATGATTGATTATCAAATAATCCAGCGTTCTTTCTTTCAATTGAGATTGAATTTTATCAATAAAAACATCACCTTTGGCAATATCAACCGTGTCCACCAGTGCCGTTTTCTCATCCATTATCAAATAGGAGTTATACGAAACTCCATTTGGAAGCGGAAGCATATTCTCAAATTTGTGCTTCTGGCGGTCGTTTACACCCACATAAAAAATGTCTTTTGCTATTTCCTGATTCTGAAACATGTAACTAATTCCTTAAATTATCATTATACCTTAACAAAAACACCCGAAAGTGTATTTTGACTGCAAAGATAAAACAATTTTAGCAATTGATAACCAATTATTGATTAATCCTACATGTTATAACAGAATAGATTATCTCTATAATCATACATCAATAATGCTTACAGCTGAAATTCAGGCGCGTTCAATCAAACTTTTTTCTGTATTTTTGTAACCCTCTTCAAAACCAATTAACCAATCAACCGATTAACCAATCAACGAATGATAGTTTGCATTGCTGAAAAGCCCAGTGTGGCACGTGATATTGCCGAAGTTCTGGGTGCAAAAACCCGAAAAGACGGATATATTGAAGGAAACGGATATCAGGTTACCTGGACTTTCGGGCATCTTTGCGGATTACTCGAACCTCACGAATATGCGCCGGAATGGAAAGCGTGGGCGTTGAGTCAGTTGCCCATGATTCCGCAACGGTTTGGCATAAAAGTGATGAACGACAGTGGCATACAAAAGCAATTTCATGTGATTGAAACATTGATGGCGGCTGCTGATGAAGTGGTGAATTGCGGTGATGCCGGCCAGGAAGGAGAATTGATTCAGCGCTGGGTTATGCAGAAAGCATTGTGTAAATGTCCGGTGAAACGATTGTGGATTTCGTCGCTGACGGAAGAAGCAATCAAAGAAGGATTTACAAAACTGAAAGATCAAAAAGAATTCCAACCACTTTATGAAGCAGGACTTTCGCGATCTATTGGCGATTGGTTGCTTGGTATGAATGCTACGCGGCTTTATACGTTGAAATACGGTAAAAACCGTCAGGTTTTATCTATCGGACGTGTTCAAACTCCAACGCTGGCATTGATTGTGAATCGACAACTGGAAATTGAAAATTTCAAACCGGAAGCCTATTGGGAACTGAAAACAGTTTATCGTGATACGGTTTTTTCGGCTACAAAAGGTCGTTTTTCGAGTGTGGAAGAAGGAACTAACTTTTTGGAAACAGTAAAAAATGCCGATTTCTATGTCACCGATATTTCCACCAAAAAAGGGACTGAATCTGCTCCACGCCTGTTCGATTTGACTTCGCTGCAGGTAGAATGCAATAAAAAATTTGCTTACTCGGCGGATGAAACGTTGAAAATCATCCAAAGCCTGTATGAAAAGAAAGTTACAACTTATCCGCGTGTAGACACAACTTATTTAACCGACGATTTATATCCAAAAATTCCCGAAATTCTGAAAGGAATTAAAGATTACGAACTGCTCACAAAGCCATTATTGGCAGGCAAATTACCAAAAACGAAGAAAGTTTTTGATAATGCGAAAGTAACAGATCACCATGCCATTATTCCGACCGGCGTTCATCCAACTGCTTTATCCGATACAGAAAAAAAGGTTTTTGATTTGGTAGCACGCCGTTTTATTGCCAACTTTTATCCTGAATGTAAAATATCCACCACAACTGTGTTAGGTGAAGTGGAAAAAGTGGAATTTAAAGTAAACGGCAAACAAATTCTCGATCCGGGATGGCGAGTTGTTTTTGCAAAAATCACCACTGACGAAAAAGAAGAAGATGATGAAGATGAAAAAACATTGCCGTTGTTCGAAAAAGGTGAAAGCGGTCCACACGAACCGACTTTAGCCGAAAAATGGACTTCACCACCCAAACCATACACCGAAGCAACATTGCTGCGTGCCATGGAAACCGCCGGAAAACTGGTCGATGATGACGAATTACGCGACGCGTTGAAAGAAAATGGAATCGGTCGGCCATCAACCCGGGCAGCTATTATCGAAACGCTTTTCAAACGTGAATATGTGCGGAAAGAAAAGAAAAATCTGATTGCCACGAATACGGGTGTTGATTTGATTCAGATTATTCAGGAAGATTTATTGAAATCAGCTGAACTGACCGGTCGTTGGGAAAAAAAACTCCGGCAAGTGGAACGTGGTGAATATCAGGCCAAAGATTTTCTGGATGAACTGAAAGCCATGGTAACCGAAATCGTTTTTAATGTAAAAAGCGATAACCGCCGTCCGGGTGAAGCGGTTTTACAAATAAAACCAATCGTTGAAGGAACTGTTTGCCCGCTTTGCGGCAAAGGCACGCTTTTGAAAGGCAAATCTGCTTACGGTTGCAGCGATTGGAAAAACGGGTGTAGTTACAGACTTCCTTTTTAATTAAAACTGAATTTTTTTGTATCTTTGCAACTCGTTTTCTTGAAAGCCAACTAATGACATATCAAACATATACTCTCTCCAACGGAATCCGAATCATTTATAAACCCGATCAATCGGCAGTGGCTTATTGCGGAATTGTGATAAATACCGGTTCGCGCGATGAAGCTGAAAATGAACAGGGCATGGCGCATTTTATTGAGCACATGCTGTTTAAAGGTACCGAGAAACGTCGTTCGGGTCATATTATCAACCGGTTGGAACATGTGGGTGGTGAACTCAACGCATTTACTTCCAAAGAAGAAACGGTGGTGTATGCCGGCGTGTTGAAAGAATATTTCGAGCGGGCCATGGAACTGATTTCGGATATTGTTCTTCATTCCAATTTCCCACAAAAAGAAATTGAAAAGGAAGTTGTCATTATTCTTGACGAAATTCAGTCGTACAACGATAGTCCATCGGAGTTGATTTTTGATGATTTTGAAGAGCAGCTTTTTGATAATCATCCGATTGGTCATAATATTCTCGGAAAATCAGAACTGTTGGAAAAATACAACACCGGCGATGCTTTTCGTTTCGTGAAAAAGCATTACCGACCAGAAGAAATGGTATTTTTTGCTTTGGGTGATCTGGATTTCAGGCAATTGATTCGTTGGTCGGAAAAATATTTGGGAAAGGAAAAACAGGAATCGAAAGAATCTGAACGATTTTCTCCTACAACCTATAAACCAATCCGGAAAGAGATAAATAAAAATACACATCAAGTTCATTTTATGCTGGGGAATCGGGCTTACGATTTGTACCATCCGGACCGAATGGGATTGTATTTATTGAATAATATTCTCGGTGGCCCCGGGATGAACAGTTTACTCAATTTGTCATTGCGCGAAAAGCACGGACTTGTTTACAATGTGGAATCGAGTTATCAACCTTTTGTCGATACAGGCATGTGGAGCGTGTATTTTGGTTGTGATCCTGAGAATGTGAATCGTTGCGAACAATTGGTTTACAATGAATTGCAGAAACTCCGTGAACAACTGTTACCTGAAAATGCTCTGAAAAAATACAAACTGCAGTTAGTTGGTCAAATGGCTATTTCGTCGGAACACAAAGAAAATCTGGCTTTGAGTCTGGGGAAAAGTTTTCTTCGTTACGATAAAATTGATGATTTGGATGTTATTAAACAAACGATAGAAGCTGTAACTGCAGAAAAATTACGGAAAATTGCAATTGAAATTTTTGATTTGGAACAACTTTCAGTTTTAAAATATGTTTAACTGAAAATGTATTGATTATGAACTTAGAAGATTATATAACTGCGCATTCGGATGCAGAACCTGAATATCTTGCCAAAATAAACAGGGCAACGCATTTGCGAATGATTAATCCGCGTATGCTCTCCGGTCATTTTCAGGGACGTGTTTTGGCCATGTTTTGTCATATGATTCAACCGGAAAAAGTGTTGGAAATCGGAACTTTTACGGGCTACTCGGCTCTATGTATGGCTGAAGGAATGCCTGAAAACGGTGTTTTGCATACGATAGATTGCGACGATGAACTGGAAAGCTTTATGTTGGAAACTTTTGCCGGCTCGGAATTCGGACATAAAATAAAGCTTCATATTGGCGATGCCTTAAAGGTGATTAACGAACTTGATGAAACCTTTGATCTGGTTTTTATTGATGCTGATAAATTGGAATATAAGGCTTATTATGAAGCTGTTTTGCCAAAAGTAAGAACCGGTGGTTTTATATTGACCGATAACACGTTGTGGGATGGAAAAGTGTTGAAACCAACCGATGAGAAAGACAAAGATACTGCTGCGATAAAAGATTTTAATGAATTTATTGCTGCAGATATTCGGATTGAGAAAGTATTGCTTCCGATACGGGATGGATTGACATTGATTCGGAAAAAATAAACCAGAAAACAAAGTAGAATGTATATTTTTGAATTAGAATTAAAAGTCCGTGACTACGAGTGCGATATTCAGGGAGTTGTGAACAACTCGGTTTATCAGAATTATCTGGAGCATACGCGCCATGAATTTTTGGAAGAAAACAAAATTAGTTTTGCCGAACTTCACGAAAGAGGAATTGATGCTATGGTTTCCAGCATAGAAATAGCTTATAAATCGCCTTTACGTCCAGGTGACAGTTTTATTTGTAAATTGTATGTGTTGAAAGAGGGAGTTCGGTATGTGTTTCATCAGGCTATTTTCAGAAAATCGGATAATAAACTGTGTATTAAGGCAAAAGTTAATGCAGTAGTTGTAATTGATGGAAAACTGGCAGCGTCATTGCCGGAATTTGATGAATTGGTTGTTCGCAGTGAAGTGAAAGTATAAATAAACTATTTTACCAACAAGCTTGTTTATCAGATTGGAAAAGGATAATAGATTAATTGGATATTGAAATGAATGAATTTTTAGAAACAGAAGAAAATATTGTCAAGGTTTTAAAAACGGTTTTTGATCCGGAAATCCCAGTGAATATCTACGATTTGGGTTTGATTTATAGAATTGAACTAGGCGAAGATGGTCATTTGGATATTGACATGACTCTGACTGCGCCCAGTTGTCCGGCTGTTGACTTTATTGTGGAAGATGTGAGAATGAAAACGGAAGGTTTGTTGGGTGTGACGAGCGTTGATGTGAATATTGTGTATGATCCACCTTGGGACAAAAGCATGATGAGTGAAGAAGCACAACTTGAATTAGGATTCTTATAATCTGAGTGGACAGTTGATAGTTGTCAGTTGACAGCACTATCAACAATCAACTATCAACAATCAACTAACAATGGTTTATTTCCTTTCCGATGCACATTTGGGTTCCCGTTTGGTGAAAAATCCGCGGGCACATGAGAAGAAACTGGTCGACTGGCTCGATTTTGTAAAAAAAGATGCATCAACTATTTATTTACTCGGCGACATGTTCGATTTTTGGTTTGAATATCGAACGGTTGTTCCAAAAGGTTTTGTCCGTTTTCTCGGAAAACTGGCCGAATTAGTCGATTCCGGAATTGAAATTCATTTTTTTATCGGAAACCACGATATCTGGACTTTTGGGTATCTGGAAAAAGAAATCGGTCTGATCATTCACAAAGAACCTTTTACCACCCAAATTGGCAATAAACGTTTTTTCCTTGCTCATGGAGATGGTTTGGACGTTGATGATCATGGATTTAAAATTATCCGCAAAGTTTTCCACAGTAACACCGCCCAAAAGTTATTCCGCTTGTTACCGGCTCAGTTAGGGCAGGAATTCGGGTATAACTGGTCCAAAAGAAATCGCGAAAAAATACTGCATATTGAGAATAAATTTCAGGGAGAAGAGAAAGAAAATCTGGTGGTTTATGCAAAAAAATATGCCGAAAACTACGATATTGATTTCATGATTTTCGGTCATCGGC
>Ga0302207_1000850_pt1 | contig 11961 bp, 9 predicted proteins | sample II_Fen_E2_2_FD_198792 | JGI IMG/M metagenome (GOLD analysis project Ga0302207, IMG submission 198792) | Peat permafrost microbial communities from Stordalen Mire near Abisko, Sweden - II_Fen_E2_2 | ecosystem: Environmental > Terrestrial > Soil > Wetlands > Permafrost | place: Sweden: Abisko...
AAGTTTCACAAAGAAAGAGATATTTTAACTTGGTGTATCTTAGAGCCTTAGAGTCTTTGTGGCAGTAGAGATAAGACTTGCAAGGTATAGAGTATATAAAATCAGCCACCAAGGCACAAAGTCACCAAGTTTCACAAAGAAAGAGATATTTTAACTTGGTGTATCTTAGAGCCTTAGAGTCTTTGTGGCAGTAGAGATAAGACTTGCAAGGTATAGAGTATATAAGATTAGCCACTAAGGCACAAAGTCACAAAGTTTCACAAAGAAAATGATTTTCAGACTTCGTGTATCTTAGAGCCTTAGAGTCTTCGTGGCAAAGGAGAAAAGAAATACAAGGCCTCTGAGAAATAAAATAAGCCACCAAGGCACAAAGTCACGAAGTTCCACAAAGGAAAAGTTATTCTTACTTCGTGTACCTTAGAGTCTTAGTGTCTTCGTGGCAAAAGATGATAATAAACTCTAAGTTTCACAAATAAACGCATGCACTATGATGAATAGTAATTTCTTACCGATTTCACCGGAAGAGGAAGAGATTGGTAAAGCGATTGTAAATGCTGCTTATACAGTACACAAAGCTCTTGGACCAGGATTGCTGGAGAAAGTTTATGAAGTTTGTTTTTGTCATGTATTATCCAGAAATGGTTATGATGTGAAGCGACAACTTGATATTCCCATAGTTTTTGAAAATCTAGTCTTTAAAGAAGGATTAAGGCTGGATGTAATGGTAAATGACTTGGTTGTTTGCGAACTAAAGGCACTTGAGAATGTAAATCCGGTTTGGGAAGCCCAGATATTGAGTCATCTCAAGTTGACAGGGAAACGACTGGGTTACCTCATTAATTTTGATGTTCCATTAATAAAAGACGGAATCAGACGTTTTGTAGTTTAACAGGATTTTACAAAGAAAGAAATGATTCAACTTGTTGAATATTATGTTTATAGAGCCTTCGGGGCAATTTTTTAAAAATATGTCTTTAAAGAACAAAACGCACATTCTTACACTACTTATAACCATTCTTTTATTGGTTTCGGGTAATGCATCAGCACAGGAAACCACGGTGGTTGGGCAGGTTCTCAACAAACTCGATAAGAGTCCGCTTTCGCAGGTAAACATCTATTTTAAAAACTCAGATAAAACCGTTCAGACAAATGATGAAGGCTATTTCATGATTCACTACACGGGAAAGGAATCCACGCTTGTCTTTTCGTCGGTTGGATTTAAAAAACAACAAATCAGAGTGAAGCCCGGACAAAGTGTCGGTGTTCAGATAGAAATGGAAGAAGAAAATACGTTGTTGCAGGAAGTTTTCATTATCCCGGGAGCCAATCCGGCAATGGAATTAATGAAAAGAGTGCGGATGATGCGAAAATACAACGATGTAAGTTTACAGACTGGGTTTAAAACACAAAGCACCGAACAAAATCTCGTGTTGCTGAGCAAAATAAATCAACGCGCCCTCAGTAAACGCATCTTCGACCAATTTAAAAAAGGTAATTTATCCAAAACAGATTCTTCGTTGGTTCTTCCGCTTTATATGGCAGAAAGCAAATTCAGCGTGAATCAGAAGGGTAAGAAAGAACTCTCCCGGAATATTTTCTCCTCACCCGAAAGCGGTGTCAAAATCCTCGAGAAAATGGTTGGTGATCTGGAAACAGAATTGAACTTTTACGAAAATTCCGTTACCATTTTCGGCAAAAGCATGGTCAGTCCGCTTGCCAACGCCGGATATGCCTATTACAATTATTACCTGGCCGACAGCATTCATACTTCATCCGAAAAACAATACGAAATCCATTTCCGCACAAAAAACACCAAGAATCTGGCTTTTGATGGCAAACTGTGGATTGATTCCGCTTCGCTTGCACTGACCCGGATTGAAGCCGAATTGCCCAACCAGGCAAATATCAACTTTATCCATAATCTCAGAATTTCGGAGAATTTTGTTGCACAGTCCAACCATCGCTGGACACTCCATGCAGAAGAGATGGCACTAAACATGAATTACGAACTGTTGGCAGACAGTCTGCACCCGAAACCGGAGATTTTTGTAAAACGTAGTGCCACGTATAAGGTTACCGATTCCATTTCCGTTCCTTCCGGCAATTTTGCCCAAAGTACGTACACCACCGAAAACCTCAATGACAAACTGAAAGATCTGAACAACACGCCCATATTGCGCACCTCCAAATGGATTGCCGACGTGATGTTCACTGGCTATATGGATTTGGGTAAGATTGATTTGGGTAAAGTAGAACAAATTATCCGAATCACCGACATCGAAGGTGCACGTCTTACATTGCCATTCCGAACCAACGAAAAACTCTGGAAAAATGTTTCATTGGGTGGTTACGTGGGCTATGGTTTCAAAAATCAGGTAATGAAATATTCCGCTTTTGCTCAATACAAACTTCCGGGAAATAAACGCAGGATTTTAGGTGTGAATTACACCAACGATTACCGCCGGGTGGATTATAATTACAACGATTTCCTATTCCGGGAAAATCCGCTGATATTAGGCGATGAAGATATTTCCAGTTCTATTTTGGCATTTAAGTCTGCCGGAAAGATGAGTGAACGGAATGAGTATTCATTCACATTTTCAAACGAGTGGAATCAAAACATCGAAAGCTTCCTTTATATTCGAAATAACCGGATGTTTCCCAATGTTTCCATGCCGATGCAGCAAAATGGCACGAGTTACAATTCGTTGCTCCAACAATCAGTAACACTGGCTACACGCTTCTCGTTTGGCGAGCGAAAATACAACGACCACATGCAGCGTATTTATATTTCGAACACCAAACCGGTAATTTACAGCATTCTGGAAGCAGGTAATTATTCATTTGGAAATCAATCGGGTAATTATGGTAAAATTGCTGCACTCATGCGTCAGTTTGTGAAGTTTGACATCGGACAGTTTAATTACATTGCCGAAGCCGGCGTCATTCTCGGAAATGTGCCTTATCAATTGCTCCAAATTCCGCCCGGAAGCGAAACAGGTGGCTACAGTACCTTCCAGTTTAATATGATGAATTACATGGAATATGCATCCGACAAATATATAAACCTGCACACCGAGTTAATGTTGAACGGATTGATTATGAATCAGATTCCATTGATTAAAAAACTGAATTTACGGGAAATGTGTTCGTTCAACGTGGCTTATGGAGGTCTGAGCAATAAGCATAATCAATTCGATTTCCCTCCCAATTTAGCAAATCCAATTAATAAACCTTACGCGGAAGTTGGTGTGGGACTGACCAATATTTTGGGCATTTTCACAGTGCAGTCGGTTTGGCGCCTGACGGATTTGAATCATATCGGTTTGGATGGTAAAAAAGTTGCTCCCTGGGGATTGCGTGGATGTTTGAGTCTGACCTTCTAAATATAGTGAACTCCTAAAGTTAATTAAAACTTGTGCAACTTTGTGTTCCAAGTGCCTTAGTGGTTACTATTTTAATAAAAAATTCTATCTTTGTCCGTTAATTCTGAGAAACATTTCAAAACGGTTATAAAACTTCTAAATATGGAAACAACAGATTTAAAAATTGCCATTATCGGAGCAGGCAACATGGGTGGAGCAATTGCCCGCGGACTTTCGAAAGGAAAGCTGATTCAATCGAAAAACATTCGCGTGAGTGATGTTTCGCAAGCCAATCTGTATGCCATCAAAACATATAATCCCGATATCGTGGTAAGCGATTCCAATCGGGAAATTATCAAAGATGCTGATATCATTATTCTTGCCGTAAAACCATGGTTGGTGGAAATGATTGCCGAAGAACTTGAAAATAAGTTTGATTACAAAAAACAAATTGTCGTTTCAATTGCTGCAGGTGTCGATTTTGAACAGCTGACAAAATATTTCAGCACGGATGCCGTGCTTTTCCGTGTGATTCCGAATACAGCTATTGACGTGATGCAGAGTGTTTCCACTATTTCGTCGTTCAAAGCGACGAAAGAACAGGAAGACTTGATTGTTTCGTTGTTTGCCGAATTGGGTAAAGCCTTTCTTGTTCCGGAAACACAACTGAATGCCTTTATGTCATTGTCTTCGTGCGGAATTGCGTATGCTTTCCGGTATATTCGTGCGGCCACTGAAGGCGGTGTGGAAATGGGCATTTATCCGAATATTGCCAAAGAAGTGGTGATTCAGACTTTGCGCGGTGCTATCGATTTGCTCGAAGCCAACGACACTCATCCCGAAGTGGAAATTGACAAAGTAACCACACCCGGTGGTATTACCATCAAAGGATTAAACGAAATGGAAGCGAACGGATTTACCAGTGCCGTGATTAAAGGATTGAAGGCTTCGCATTTGAAATAACAGAATTTCCCCAATAATAACTCAAAATAATTAATAGATCATGAAAATGAATAAGTTTGGAATTCCTTTTTTATTGACTGTATTTATCTTCGTATTTGCGAACAGCTGTGTAGATCCATCTTTAGTGCCGGTTGTACAAACTCAAAACGTAACCGCTATAACTGCAACATCTGCTACAGGTTGGGGGAATATTTCCTCTAATGCAGGTTCTGCTATTACAGGCCGTGGAGTTTGTTGGAACACAAAAACCAAACCCACAATATCCAACAGTAAGGATACTACAAATTCCGGTACCGGAAAATATTCTGTAGCCATGAGAGGATTAACCATGGGAACCAAATATTATGTACGGAGCTATGCAACCAATAAAAACGGAACTGCTTATGGAGAAGAGGTCACCTTTACAACATTAGTTGCCGATTATGATGGCAATATATATCACTCTGTAACAATCGGGAATCAGGTGTGGATGCTTGAAAATTTAAAAGTAACTAAGTATCGCAATGGGAATGTAATTACCAGTGTTACCGATCCAACTGTCTGGTCAGGTCTTACAACGGGAGCTTATTGCAGCTACAATAACAGTTCAACAAATAAAGCAACATACGGGAATCTTTATAATTGGTATGCTGTGAATGATTACAGGAGCATTGCTCCAACCGGTTGGCATGTTCCAACACAAGCAGAATGGACAACCCTGATAAATTATCTTGGAACTGCAAGTGTTGTAGGTGATTTACTAAAAGAAACAGGAAATTCACATTGGACGGGAACATATGCCGGTGCAACCAATACCAGTGGTTTTACGGCACTTCCGGGTGGATATGTTGCTTTACAGAATAGCACTTACGGATTTTATGGTATTGGAACTGATGGACAATGGTGGTCGGCAACAGAAGTTGATTCAGACAATGCCTCCAAAATATCCTTGACAAATACTTCGGCTCAGGTTGTTTCCGGTGGTGTTGCAAAGCAAAGTGGATTATCAGTTCGTTGCATTAAAGATTAAAATACTTTTCGATTCAATATTTTATTTACCATGAACACACAAATCAAACAAATTGCCGAACGACTGCGCGGACTGCGCGACGCGTTGAATCTATCAACCGCTGAAGTGGCATCGAAATGCTGTGTCAGCCAGACTGATTATGAAAAATACGAATCGGGAAATTCAGATATTCCAATGAGTTTTATCTGCGATTTAGCCCAGACTTTCGGAGTGGAAACCACTGCGCTGATTTCAGGTAACGACCCGCATTCACTGGCTTATTATGTAACCCGGAAAGGAACCGGAGCAAGTGTGGAACGCACTAAATCCTATAAATATCTGGCGTTGGCTTCAGGATTCAGACATGCTAAAGCCGAACCTTTTGAAGTAACCGTCGAGCCAACTGACAAAGCGTTGCATTTAAACTCCCACACCGGACAGGAATTTAATTTAATATTGGAAGGAACCATGCAACTTCAAATTGCCGGAAATGATATTATGCTGAACGAAGGTGACAGCATTTATTTTGATTCTTCCAAACCACATGGAATGAAAGCGTTAAATGGGAAGGAAGTAAAGTTTTTGGCAATTATAATTTAAGAATCAACCACAAAAGATAAAGTGACAAAACAGAATATTTATGTTAGAAAAATATTTAAAGCAAACTGAATTCACCGACTTTGAAGATTTCAAAGCAAACTACAAACTACTGGTTCCAGAAAATTTCAACTTTGCATACGACGTTGTTGATGCTTGGGCAGCCAAAGAACCAAACAAGAAAGCACTTTTGTGGACAAACGACCAGGGCGAATGCCGCGAATTTACCTTTGGCGAAATAAAGAAATACAGCGACCAAACTGCCTCGTATTTTCAATCAATCGGAATTAAAAAGGGCGATATTGTGATGGCTATTCTGAAACGCCGTTATGAGTTCTGGTTTACGATTATTGCTTTACACAAAATCGGTGCAGTGATTATTCCCGCCACCCATTTACTGACAAAAAAAGATCTCATTTACCGCAATAATGCCGCCGATATCAAAGCCATTATTGCCGTAGGCGAAGAACCGATCATTACCCACATAAACGATTCTATGCCGGAATCTCCGACTGTAGAAATGCTGATTTCCGTCGGACCGATTGTGCCTGAAAACTGGCTCGATTTCCATGCGGGAATTGAAAATGCAACTCCATTCACGAAAGTGGAAAATGCCAATAAAAACGATGATCCGCTGATTATTAGTTTTACTTCGGGAACCACCGGTAATCCAAAAATGGTATTGCTCGATTGCGTTTATCCGTTGGCACACATTATTACCGCCAAATACTGGCACAACCTGCACGAAGAAAGCATTCACCTCACCATTGCAGACACCGGCTGGTTGAAAGCGGTTTGGGGAAAACTCTACGGACAATGGATTGTGGGAGCTTGCGTTTTCGTTTATGACCATGAGAAATTCACGCCGGCAGCCATGTTGGAAATGATTCACAAGTACAAAATTACTTCGCTTTGCGCACCGCCAACCATTTTCCGGTTCCTTATTCGGGAAGATTTGACCAAATACGATTTATCATCGCTGGAATATTGCACTATTGCCGGCGAGGCATTGAATCCTGCTGTTTACGAGCAATTCCTGAAACTCACCGGCATCAAACTGAAAGAAGGTTACGGACAAAGCGAAACAACATTGTCGCTTTTCACTGCACCTTGGGTTGAACCAAAACCGGGTTCGATGGGTTTGATTAATCCACATTACGACGTGGATTTGGTGACTTCGGAAGGTCGCGTGGCTGAAGTGGGCGAACAGGGACAAATCGTGATTCGCACTGACAAAAGTTATCCGGTTGGATTATTTAAAGGATATTACCGCAACGCCGAACTTACAAATGAAGCGTGGCACGACGATATTTATTACACCGGCGACGTAGCTTGGAGGGACGAAGACGGTTATTTCTGGTTCGTTGGACGTGCCGACGATGTAATTAAAAGTTCCGGTTACCGTATCGGACCATTCGAAGTGGAGAGCGCGCTGATGACTCATCCTGCCGTGGTGGAATGTGCTGTAACGGGTGTTCCTGATGAAATCCGCGGACAATTGGTAAAAGCTACCGTTATTTTGTCAAAAGAATACAAAGATAAAGCCAGTGAAGAATTGGTAAAGGAAATTCAGGAACACGTGAAAACAGTCACTGCACCTTATAAATATCCGCGGATTATTGAATTTGTGGACACTTTGCCTAAAACCATCAGCGGAAAAATCCGACGGACAGAAATTCGGGAGAAAGATAATCAGAATTGATTGCGGCTGATACATTTTTAGCAATCAAATCAACTGCTTTACGAGTAAAAGCAAGTAATATGGAAGTAAAAACAAGTGATATGGAAGTAAAAGCAAGTGATATAAACTATAAAGCACATTGTTTTTGACATAATGCACATCGTTTTAAGTTTAAAGCATGTGATATGAAGTCCAAAGCAAGTGATATAAAGAATAAAGCAGATGTTTTTCTGACAAAATGTCAAAGTGAGTGTAGAAATTGAAAAAGTAATAACAATTAATAAAACCATGCAAATAAACAACCTCTCGGAACATAATTCCGTTCTGAAACATTACCTGAAAGAAATCCGCTCGGTAAAATTGCAAAAGGATTCGATGCGTTTTCGCCGGAATATGGAGCGAATCGGCGAAATAATGGCGTACGAAATCAGTAAAACTATGCGTTACAAAGCTGAGGATGTGAAAACACCGCTAGGCATTGCCAACACAGAAGTGATTGATGAAAAAATAGTGATTGCCACAATTTTACGTGCAGGATTGCCATTTCACACCGGTTTTTTAAATTATTTCGATACAGCGGAAAATGCATTTGTGTCGGCTTACCGCAAATACAAAGATGCACTGAAATTCGATATTTTTATAGAGTACATTGCGTCACCCGATTTGACCGGCAAAACATTGATTATTACCGATCCTATGCTTGCCACAGGCGGTTCTATGGAATTAGCTTATGGCGCATTGCTTACCAAAGGAAAACCGGCGCATATTCATATTGCGACCGTAATTTCAAGTCAGGTAGCGATTGATTACGTGGCTTCCCATTTCCCCGAAACAAAAACAACCGTTTGGGCTGCAGCTATTGACCCTGAGTTGAACGAACATTCATATATTATTCCCGGATTGGGCGATGCCGGTGATTTGGCTTACGGGGAGAAATTATAAGGACAAGATTCTGATTAACGAATAATAAATCAGGAGTAAAATTCAAAATTTATCAATGATTACAATTGGAAATATAAATAAATCTCCGTCATTTATTATTTTATTTAAGAGTAAAATCTTTAGTTTAAATATGAGATTCTCTGTATTCTTCTTTGTATTTCTATTTTCGACAGCCGTATTTAAAGGTTTCTCGCAGAACGACAGCATGTCAATTCAAATTTCAGAAAATGAAAAATGGTGGGGTGCTTCAGTTGGGATGGGTTCCGAAATGCCTTTTGCTAATAAATTGAATCTTATCAATTTAGAAACTACTAATTTTGGAAATCAAACCGTTCCTTTATTGATTTCCTCAAATGGCCGGTATGTCTGGAGTGATTTTCCCTTTCAGTTTTATATTGAAAACAACGTAATTCATATAAAATCTGTAAATCAGGATCTAAACTTATCTCAATCGGGAGAAACGCTCAAATCGGCTTTTTTAGACGTTTCAAAAAATCATTTTCCGCCATCCGGGCATATTCCTGATTCTCTATTTTTCACAAAACCAACCTACAACACCTGGATTGAACTGACTTACAACCAGAATCAGAAAGATATTTTAAATTACGCACATCAAATTATTAAAAATCAGTTTCCTGCAGGGATTTTGATGATTGATGATAACTGGCAAAAGTATTATGGGAATTTTGAATTTAAACCTGATAAATTTCCGAATCCAAAATCGATGGTTGATCAACTTCATAAACTGGGATTTAAAGTCCTGTTGTGGGTTTGTCCGTTCATTAGTCCGGATAGTCCGGAATTTCGCTGGTTACGTGAAAAAGGATATTTATTGAAACTGAAAAACGACAATCCGGCTATTATTTCATGGTGGAATGGAAATAGTGCGTGTTTGGATTTGACAAATCCTGACGCGTTTCAATATATTAAAAATAAACTTCAGTCTGTTCAAAAAGAATATGGAATTGATGGATTTAAGTTTGATGCAGGTGATAATGAACACTTTACGGCTGAATATGATTTTTTTGACAAAAATGCAAGTTCTGTAACGATGTCTGAAAACTGGGCAAAACTTGGTTTGAACTTTCCTTTTAACGAATATAGGGCTTGCTGGAAAATGGGTGGCGAAGCATTGATTCAAAGGCTGAGTGATAAGTCATATTCCTGGAACTCGTTGAAACTTTTAATTCCGGAGATGCTTACTGCCGGAATTTTAGGATATGCTTATACCTGTCCCGATATGATTGGAGGAGGCGAATTTCACTCATTTCAGAATATTACGGCAACAAATTTTGATCAGAGATTAATTATCCGATCAGCTCAAATTCAGGCATTAATGCCTATGATGCAGTTTTCGGTAGCTCCGTGGCGAATTCTTTCGCCCGAAAACATGAAAATTTGCAGACAATTTGCATTTTTACACCAAAAATTCGGGAATTATCTATTACAAACTGCAAAAGAATCCTCGAAAACCGGTGAACCAATTGTGCGTTATCTGGAATACGAATTCCCACATCAGGGTTTTTCAAACTGCACCGACCAGTTTATGTTAGGAAAAAAATATCTTGTTGCACCAATATTGACACAAGAAAATACGAGAAAAGTAATTTTACCCAAAGGAGTCTGGCGTGATGACTTAGGCCATATACATAAAGGTGATTCAACTATTTCTGTTGAAGCCGGACTGGAAAGACTGCCTTATTTTGAGAAAATTCAGGAATAATTTCATGAGAAAATGATTGTTTTTTTTTGTGAAAATACTCGTCCGGATTTTTAAGGAGAACTTATTTCATGAAAACATGACAAATTTTACACAAACACCACTTTCATCATTTGTTTCTTAATAAAAGAATTTTCATTTCAATAGTTTTATTCAAATTCTTATCAAAAAATACTTGTTTCTCAATTACAGTTCTTAAAGGGATTTTTGCCAGATACTTATTTACTCTATCTGTGTTTAAATAAGTAAAACTCACTCCATCGGGAATTTCACAAGTCAGAATATAATTGGCATCATGTAGCTGCTTAAAATGTAACTCTTCAGTCATAGTTAATCCAAATGTATAGCGCATATTAGTTGGTTTTACGTTCATTAGATAATATAAATCCACCAACCTGACGTCAGCAATATACAACGTTTTTCCCGGTTCAATTTTTTGTTTTATTTTTTCTGCAAGATGAAATTGTTTCGATCTTAATTCACGATTAAAAGATAAAGCCCGACTGTAATTTTTGAAATTTGCGAAGGAAAAAACAACAAGTAAAATAACGAGATAAGCCCTGAAAATAATCTTATTTTTATCGATGTTATTTAAAATCATGAATGTATACAGAGAAACAAACGGTATGATATACAAAGCATAATGATTAAAAAGAGCAAAAACAAATTGCAACATAAATCCGGCAATACCGAACAATAATAATCCGGCGTATTTTCTTTGATTTCGAGGTATAAACTGAAATAACCCGAGCGCAACCAATAGAACCGGAACGCGGTATACAAAATAAAAACAAGCCTCTCCCATCCTTCTTAAAACATCAATAAAAAAGTCAGGAACAGATTTTTCAACAGCCTGAATACCATAGCCGTTTCCAAATAAAATAGTTGAAATTTCAGGTATAAAAATAAGAAACAAAAGGATGGGAATTGAATATCCGATTAAAAAAAACATCAACTGCTTCCAACGGTTAGAATTAAATAGAATCAGATAAATAAGGAGGAAAAGAAATCCGAACCCATACTGTTTTGTCAGGAAGGAAATGGAAGCAATAGTTCCGACTAAAATAAAAACTGTAGTTTTTTCTTTATGTTTAATAGCAAGATAGATCGCCCAGAATCCCCACATCATCGATGGGATTTCTAAAATAAATTCATATTGTGTTATCCAATAAGAAATTAATAAATAAAAGATGGCAACATAATATGAATAATCTTTTCGCTGAATGATTAAATCCGAGATTTTATAAAGCAAAAAAGCGACAAAAAGTTGGAGGCAGAAATGAAAACTTAAATCAAAAGTGTAATTTATGCCTATTGAAAATAAATTTTTAAGAAAAGCTGTTATATAAAAAAAAACGGGTGTGTATTCCAACGTGAAATCGCGATAGGGAATTAACCCGTCACGAATTCTTTCTACCATCGATAAATAATAACTTCCATCTAACGAGACCGGTGCATATAAGATGGAATAAATATAAGGCACAACAGCAAGTATCGCTAAAAAAATAAACCCTATTATTTTTGCAGTTTTATTCGCATTTGATTGACCAAAAAGTGTTGAACTAGACATTGTTTTTTAAAACCTAAAAGTCTCTGTTTGTAAAATCTGATGATTAGAAAATGTAAATATGATGACTTTACTTTTTATAATATTTCATTGCTTCGGGCAATAATTCTTTTAGCTTAGCAATACGGTTTGCATCCG
>Ga0302207_1000856_pt1 | contig 11938 bp, 8 predicted proteins | sample II_Fen_E2_2_FD_198792 | JGI IMG/M metagenome (GOLD analysis project Ga0302207, IMG submission 198792) | Peat permafrost microbial communities from Stordalen Mire near Abisko, Sweden - II_Fen_E2_2 | ecosystem: Environmental > Terrestrial > Soil > Wetlands > Permafrost | place: Sweden: Abisko...
AGTGGGTAGTTGGTAGTTAGTAGTCGGTAGTTGGTAGTTGGTAGTTGGTAGTTGATAGTTAGTAGTTAGTAGTTGACAGTTGACAGTTGATAGTTGGTAGTTGACAGTTTATAGTTGGCGGTTTATAGTTTATAGTTGGTAGTCAACTATAAACTAATCACTAGCAACTACCAACTTACTACCTACAACTCACTACCTACTACTCACTACCCACAACCTACTACCCACTACCCACTACCCACTACCCACTACCTACTACCCACTACCCACTACCCACTACCCACTACTTACTACCTACTACCCACTCATAACTCACCTCTTTGTTTCTTCCTCAAATTCCGCTTTGCTTATTTCGCCTTTTACGTATTTGACTTTTAATGCATCAAGTGCCGATTTTTCTTTCCATCGTTTATACCTGCAACTCTGAACTATAATTCGTACCACCAGTATAATGATGATAATAACTACAAAAAGTCCTATAGCCCAGCCGGCCCAATATCCGTAACCGGATGCTATGCTGTCATCATATCCGTCCATTATTCTGTTCCTTTATTGTTGAGTATTTTTTTAGCCGCTTTTTCGTCTGCTTTCTTTTTAGAAGCCTCGGCATTTGCTTTTCGTCTGAAATAACCTCTCAGAAAAAAAGTATGTTTCAGTGCCGTCATATTTTCATCCAGACCTTTGGAGCTGTTTTTGAGATTAATCAGTGTTTCATCCAGATTTCCGGCAAGGGTTGTGTCTCGTATCAACCTACTCAGCGTTCCGTTTCCTTTATTAATCCCCGACATCATTTCCGTCAGTTGTTTTGATATCCGGGCAGCATTGCCTGCCGTAATATTTAAGCGGGCCATCAGGGTATCTGTTCCCGCCAGTCCTTTTGATCCCTTTTTCAGATTGAGTATAATCTGATCCAGGTTCTCAGCCATGGCCGGATCCTGAATCAGTCTACCCAGTGTTCCATCTCCCTTGTTTATTCTATTCATAATGGCAGCCAGCTGATACGAAATAGTTTCGGCATTGACAGCGGTTACTTTTAAACTGGTCATTACTGACCCCGAACCCGTTAAACCTTTAGAAAACTTATTCAGATTGGCTATGGTCTGATTAAGATTTTCAGCCAGCATGGAGTCCTGAATTAAACGACTTATGGTACCATGTCCACGGTTAATATCAAAGGTGATGTCCGACAGTTGGTGCGAGATGCTTTCGGCATTTTTAGCCGTCACATCCAGTCGTGCCATGATGGCATTGGTTTCAATAGGTTCTACAGAAGCAAGTCGTTGACCGTCTTTGATCAGTCCCGCATCCGGACTACCCTGACCTATTATAATCAGTTTATCACCTATGACCCCTTCCGAGCCCAGGGTAACTTTACAGTCTGTTTTAATAAATTGCCACACATCCTTTTTTATTATCATGTCCACCCGCACCGAGGTATCATTCACGATGACAATATCTTCCACAGTGCCCACATTGATACCCGAAAAGCGGACATTGTTGCCAACCTGCAATCCGCTTACATTGGAGAAAGTAGCTGTAATTTTAAACACCGGATTAAACAGGTTTTTTTGCTCCCCAATGATAAATATGGCAAGCACAAACAAGGTCAACCCTCCTGCAACAAAGAGCCCTAAGCGAATTTTAAATCTCTGATTATGTGTATCCACAGTGTAATTTTTAGTAGAGGCTGCCTCAAAAGTCTTTTTAGAACGCAAATAACGCCATATCCGTAAATTTGTGTTGGTTGCGTACTTTACGTGCTTTTGAAACAACCACTTGTTTTTAGCAGACCGTCTTGTAACTCGTAACTATTTTCTTGTAACTAATCTCACACAAAGCGCATTACTTTGTCTGCTTGGTAGGAACGATAAAAAGTGGTATAGTTGTTTTGTTTAATACGGCTTTCGCTTCACTTCCCATAATGATATCTTCCAACCATTTGCGGCTGTGCGATCCCATCACAATAGCATCCACACCCAACTCTTTTGCTACCGTCAGAATGGTAGGAGCTATTTCGCCGAATTCGAGCATTGTTTGAATAGAATCGTCGCCCAGGTGTTTTTTTACTTTTTGCAGAAAAGCACGAATCGATTTTTCCAGATCACCCATAATGTCTACCCGGAGTTCGCGCATAGAGGTGTAGGTCGAATAATAAACCGGTTGCTCGGATATTACGTGAAACAATATTGTTTGTGCATTCATGGCCTTAGCCATAGCAAAACCCTGTTCGGCCACTTTTTGCGATGTTTCATCGTAGTCCAGGGCAATCAATACCTTTTTAATTTTAGCTGTTGTCATATTCGTTTGTTTAGAAATTATTTTTTTAGAACGCCAATAACACGAAATGCGCAAATGAACGCAATCATAAGTAGTTTCCAATATCCAATGAACTATTTCTATCAAATAGTACACATAGGAAACATCCCGATACATTCCCGATTAATCGGGACAAGCTGGGAGAGATAATCGGAAAGAAAAGACTTAGGTCACATAGTAAAAGTATCTGACGATATTTTTACTCTTTACTTAACAACCTGTCTTTTCTTTCTGTGTTTTTGAAAGCAAAATTCAGATAAACAGTCCCACTTACTACCTACCTACTCGTAACTCGTAACTTGTAACTCGTAACTATTACCTTTAGGTGAGACAAAGTTCAATAATTTCAGACAGCGTGTTGTTGCAAAATTTCAGATAATAGTTGTATGATTCACACATTTCAGAGGCGGAAATACCCTGTGCTGTTTCAAAAAAGAAGGGGAGTTTTGATCATAGACCCTGTGAGGAATTCCAGGATCTTGCATTTAACCGATACGATTTCGGTTGGGTAAGGTAGAAATAATACTGTTTAGTAAAAAAAATGTCTATACTAGTGGCTAAAAAACGTATAGTACTAATAATAAATAGCTTGAATTATACTTAACACTTTTTTCTAGTACTTTTTCATTTCTTCCAGTTACCTTGGCGTTTCTTCAAGGTACCTCCACGTTTCTTCGAGGTACCTTTTCATTTCGTCAAGGTACCTTTACGTTTCTTCGAGGTACCTTTTCATTTCGTCAAGGTACCTTGGCGTTTCTTCAAGGTACCTTTACGTTTCTTCCAGCCACCTTTACGTTTCTTCAAGGTACCTTTTCATTTCGTCAAGCCACTATTTAGCTTTGAAAAAGTACAAAGACCACCTGAATTTACACTATAAAGCTCTAAAAATGCATAACCTTTGGTTATCCTTGGGACTGTACAATCCGTCTTTGCATAATATGGCAACATCTTTATACCTTCACGACGCAGCGATGCGCTACGACAACACAAAAACACATACCGATAGCTTCTACAGGCACTAAAACCGACAACACATAAGCTTTTTTAATCCAATTCCGAAAATAATCACAAATATTGTTGGCGGTGTTAATTAGCTTTTGTATTTTTGGACTGTAAAAACTAAGATTTTGATATTAAGGGGGTAGAAAGTGGAAATAGGTGTGGCTTTATTACATATGTCCTGCTGAATTCGGAGAGTATGTGTAATTTTATTCACATATATACGTTTATACATAATTAAAAAAAAAGAAAACCGACAATGCTCATGAAAAATATCGATTATATTATTAACTTTTCGAAAAGAAACTACTTGAAAATTACTGATAAATTTCAAAAAAAATTAGTTGTAAGAAACACTCAATTCAAACCACTATCTCCAACAGATTGTGCTGAAGATTGTGATATTTATCTCAGCTCAATAGATTGGGCATTAAAAAACCGAAAAACAATTAAGAATATAGCTATTTCAGGTCCTTATGGTTCTGGTAAAAGCAGTATAATTCAAACTTATATAAAGAAACATCGTGAATCTGAAAACTATTTAAAAAGGCTCTTATTTCCTAAATTTAAATTTTTAAACATATCACTTGCTACTTTCAAAGATAGTAAACATAATGAATTACCTGACTGTACTGATCTTCTACGACTTATAGAGTTAAGTATTCTTCAACAACTTTTTTTTCATGAAAAAGATTCAAAAATACCTGACTCAAGATTTAAGAAGATCAAAAGTAATAAGAAAATTAAATTGTTTGGTTATTCATTTGGTATAATCTTATTTTTGATATCAATTCTTTATTTACTCTTTCCAGAATTCTTAGCTAAGTTCTCTTTTATATCAATTCCTGAAAATCTCACCAATATTGTTCATTATTTATCCTCAATAGTCTCTATTTTAGGCTTGTTCTGTATAATATACAAATTTTCCAGATCTTTCATTGGGCTTTCGATTAAAAAACTAAATTTAAGAAATGGAGAGATTGAGATCGATAAAGATATTAGCAAATCAATATTAAATAATCACCTTGATGAAATAATTTACTTCTTCGAAGTAACGAAATTTAACGTAGTTATTATTGAAGATTTAGACAGATTTGAGCAAACAGAAGTATTTACAAAGCTTAGAGAAATAAATCTTCTAATTAATAGTTCAAATAAAATCAAAAGAGAGATAGTATTTATTTATGCCATAAAAGATGATATGTTTCTTGATAAGGATCGTACAAAGTTTTTTGACTTTATGATTCCAATTATACCAGTAATCGACTTTTCGAATTCTGGAAACAAACTTCGTACAATCATTAATCTAAATAAATATACTGTTTCAGAAGAACTTATTGATGATCTATCATTATTTATAGATGATATGAGACTTCTGTATAATATTATGAACGAATTCTATATTTATTCAGAAAAAGTTGAAGGAAATTTAGAACACGATAAATTACTTTCAATGATTGTTTATAAGAATATCTTTCCAAATGATTTCACTCATATGAGTCAAAATGAAGGTGATTTGTATAAAACAATATCGAAAAAGTCAGAATATATTAAAAATGAAATAGCTAGACTTGAAATTGAAATAGCTGAAAAAAAGAAAATAATCAATCAAGCAGAACAGATTCAATTAACAGATATAGTAGAGCTTAGAACGTTATATCTATCAAAGATAGTCGAGAAAATAATAGTCAATCATCCTTTTGTCCACTTCATTGTAGGAAATAAAAGATTCACGATTTCTGAATTGGCTAAAACTGACTTATTTGATTATTATCAAAACAACATTCGATATTCATATAATTCAAATTATTCTGGATATGAAAGCAACTTTCAATACAATGCATTAGAAATTGAAAAAGAAATTAATCCCCATTTTACATATAAAAAGAGAAAAGAAATAATACAAAATAAAAGTCAAATTAATAATTTCAAAAAAGACATTGAAAAAATAAATGAACAGAAAAATCAAATTAGAAAAATCAAATTAAAGGATTTGCTTTCTAAGAAACAAATATCAATTGAAACTGATTCTGACAAAAAAAGTGATTTGATAAATATCTTATTACGCAATGGATATATTGATGAAAACTACATGGATTATATTTCAGTTTTCCATGAAGGCGCATTGACAAAAACTGATTATCAATTTCTTATTAATGTAAAAACTGAGAAGTTAAGCAATTTTGATTACAAGTTGACTAAGACAGATGAATTGATAAAGAAAATAAATGAATTTTCATTTGAGAAGGAGTACGTTCTGAATTTTGATTTAGTAGATGCTTTTCTTAAAAGTTACAATAATCAAGAAAAGAAAAAACGTTTATTTGAACAACTTTGTAATGAGGAAGATTTTACAATAGGATTTATTGATGAATATATAAATAGAACACCTAGTATTGAACGATTTATTGAAGTACTATGTGACTATTGGGATAATATTTGGAAATTTATAGAAAGTGAATCTTTCTATTCGGAAGAAAAAAAAAAATTGTATTTTAAGTACATCATTCAGTATGCAGATGTTATGAGAATCGTCGAGATATTTCTCGGCAACATAGATTATATAAATAACTATTCAAAATTCTTAAATATAAATAGAGATGAAGAATCTCTAAAACTAATGTTTGATGGACTTGAAGTGAAATTTAATTCAATTGATTTAGAATCACCAAAATCACTTATAGATTATATTTATGTGGGTAGTTTCTATTCAATTAATATAGAAATGATTAGGAGTATACTTCTTTACAAAGAAATCTATGACTCTAAGCTATTTGAAGAAATGAACTTCACTTGTATAATCTCAAGTGATCTTAAACACTTAATAAATTACGTTGAATCAAACATTGAATTTTATATTGAATCAGTATATTTAAAATTAGAGAAAAATTCAGAAGAAAAAATTGAAAATTATTATAAACTTTTGAATTACGAAGAGCTAAGCATTAAATCAAAAGAAAAAATTATTATTAAAGTAAATACCATCATAGATGACCTTTCGAAAATAATTAAAACTTCCGTTTGTGATTTATTATTAACATACTTGAAAATTGAGACTACTTGGGATAATATCTTAGATAAATTTGAAAGAGAGGATAATATTTTAGATGGTATTCTACTAAATTATATCAACAACACTGTAATTGCAGAATTGCTTTCCAAAACACGAATGACCACCGAAAAGAAAAACGATAAATCTAAATATGATGAACTTTGCAAGACTATTATTCATACTACAGAGATAAGTTTTGAATCATACGAACTGTTGACAAAGTCAATCCCTTGGCATTATGAATCTTTTGATGTAGAAAAAATATCTACAGATAAAATTATAGTGTTAATTAAAAATAATTGTTTAAATCCGACTTTAAAAACATATAATTTCTTAAAGTCAAACTATGATGGGATTAACATATTGTTACTAGAAATATATTTAGAAAAATACGTTGAGTCTATTGAAGAATTATCAATTGACAGTTCTGATTTGGAGCTTGTTATAAAGTCAAATAAAATTGGAATAAAAGAGAAGTTCAAATTTATAAATAGTTGCGAAGATGACATTATATTGAGTAATACCGAAAATATAAAGGGTGTATCAAATCTGATTACTAATTTTAACCTGCCAATTATTAGCAATAGTTTGATATTGTCGTTGCTCATGAATAAAAACACTCCACAATTAAACAAGATATCTATATTCAACAATTATATAAGTCTTGTTACGAAAGACACTATTGTTGAGATTCTTTCGTCTATGAGTGGAGTTTATAAAGAAATAATAGATACAAGTAAAAAAGCTACTCTTGAAAATAATGCTCTCAATCATAAATTTCTTGATAATCTTATACAATTAAATTATATCTCGAGTTTTTCCGAGAAAGAAAAGGGATTAAGAGTTAACCATAAACGAAAAGAATAAAAAAACTATGCCTAATACTTTTGCTTCCTGTGGTCGGAACGACCTAGCCCCGATATATCGGGGTAAACGTCCAAGCCTTGGTTGAACCGTATTTTCTTTTGGTAGTTTGTCTGAATCAGAATTTACAGAATTATTGAATTTACAGAATAACTGTTGGTACAAAGAGTAAAGAATGAGAAATGAACGGAGATGGATCTTTATTCTGAGAATTATAAAATTCTGAGAATTCTGATTCTGATAAGTTGGCAGATGTTGCTCATGCATTAGCTTTGCTGATTTTCAATTCACTTTGTAGCTGAGCGACAGCGAATGTATTCGCAAACCGCCAATGATCACTATAGGCAAGTATAAAAATAGAAAAACACATATTATGAATAACTTGACTAAAATAATTGTTGTCCTATTATTCGGACTTTTTTTCGTATCATGTCATATGACAAAATCAGAAAATTACGATTATTCAAAAGATCCGAAGATATCAAATGCTCAAGGAATACCTAAAGATTCAATAACATTCTATTTCCCGACTTCTATCAGACAGGACACTGGTATAGTAAAAACGGGAATTGACACATTCATGTTGAATTGGTTTTCAAGTGCTTTATATTCAGCTAAAGAACCAATCTTAAACAACTATTACCTGGGACATGATATATATAGATTTCTGTGGCTTCGCTCATTTCATAGACCAGTTGTGATTTCACTCCATAAAGACGGAAATAAAGTTTGGTTGACAACAAAAGAACTTGATAGACAACCCGAATTTATGGATAGGCTAAGGCCAATTAAATATATAGCACCAAAGATACTTCCAAATGAAGATTATGACACGACAGAATTGAAAGACATAAAAGAACCCAAAAGAGAAGTAATAAAAAGAGCTGATAGAAAAGCAGATATTATATTTAATCAGACGAAAAAACTTACTGAAAAAGACTGGACAGAGTTTGAAACCTTATTAAGTAATTGCTCTTTCTGGAATTCTAAACCCTATATTGAAGAATCAGGTTTTGATGGCTCAGAATGGACTATTGAAGGACATTTAAAAAATAAATATTGGTTTGTGAATAGATGGACTCCAAAAGGTGATTTCAGAAAAGCGGGAGAATTTCTCATAAAGAAAAGTGAATTTAAAGAAGAAATATATTGAAATTAATGCCCAAGCGGAGGTTGAACCGTATTCACTTTTGCAGAATGTCTGAATCAGAATTTACAGAATTATTGAGTTTACAGAATAGCTGTTGGCACAAAGAGAAAAGAATGAGATATGAACTGAGATGGATCTTTATTCTGAGAATTTTAAAATTCCGGGAATTCTGATTCTGATAGGTTGGCAGGTTTTGCTACGGCATTAGCTTATAGTAGAGTGACCGTGAAAGCATACGCATAGCCTCAGTCGTCAGACTGCACAAAAACTAACACAGAATGGCTGAGAATAGTATAGATGAATTTTTTCTCGGATCGGTATCCGAATATCTAAATAATAAATGAGATTTTTGCGCAGACTCTCGTTAAGTGGCAATTTTAAAAAATGAAAACAAATACTCTTTTATAAAATGAAATATATATTCCCAATTTTGATAACGTTTATACTTCTCGGGTGTAAACAAGGAAAAACAAACTCACCAAAAATTAGATATACAGGGTATTATACAAAGGCGGAAGGTGGACATATTAATATCAAGATTGACAGCATCTCAACTATTGAAAAACTTATACCACGTTTGATTTATAATCACGAATTATATGAAACAGGAAAAGGTTACTGGATTGGTTATAACGACTTAATGTTTTCAATTGCTGTGCATTCAGACAGTGCTATTACACCATTATTAAATTTCATAGACACAACTAAATGTAATGACGCCAAATTTGCTGCACTTTATACAATCCATTTAATTGGAATAAATTGCGAAATCAAAGGGCGGGACTATGAAGAATTTGTCAACTTAAAAGCAAGAGATGCATTATTCAGATTATTAGCACAAAATGATTACTTAAGAACAGACGTAATACGATTACTAATTCGAGACCCAAGAGAATCTGACGTTCCGAAATTATTTGATATTTTAGATTCAACAGCGACAGATTGTTGGCAAATTACTAGTGGATTACTGAGATATGACTTAAAAGACAAACCCGTTGCTCAAGAAGTTCCACAGGAATTATTAGAGAAAAAGATTAAATTAAAAAATAAAATTAATTTTCCAGAGAAAGAATTATTTAGAGAAATCATGCGAGACTTTTCTAGAAAGTATAGTCGTTTCGTGAAAGTTGAAAAAATATTATACGAATACAATTATCAAATGCCAATTCGAATTGGTGTTGAAAGCAATGAAATAACTTTAGGCTACTTGACAAACATTTGCAATTTAACTGATTATAGTTTTATTAGTCCAAATTTCCAATACAGTTATAAAAACGGGAAGATAAAATTTTTCTCTGCACAAACGACAAAGAACATTTGGCTTGATTGGTGGAAAAACCAACGAGATTCATATAAAGACTCATTAAGACATAGTTATAAAAAAATGGAATTCAGAAAATTTTAAAACAAAAAAACTACTGCATGATAGAACTTTAAACTAGAAAAACTCACTCATAATGAAAAAAAATAATTCGACTTTTTATTTATTGGATTCTGTTATTTTTACCTGTAGTACTCATCTTTTCGACTATTATTTATGGAGTCACGAAAATAGATGACAGATACCTGAATCAAAATATCAATAAAAAACCAGAACTAAACTATATCGTTGACACACTTGGAAATAAAGTAAAGTTGAATTTTGAGAGCAAAATTACGATAATCGACTTTTGGTTTGTGGGTTGTGCTCCATGCGTAAGTGAAATGAGACAATTTGATTCTCTATTAAAAGGCAGAGAAAAAGAAATATCGGTTATCAGCATATCCATTGATGACGCAAAATATTGGAAAACTCCCAATTCGCCTTTTCTTACTAAAACAGTCGACAATTGGAAATTTTATACACTGGATACAAAGGTATTACCTGACAAAAATAAATATCTTCGAGATTTATTCAACATCAAGTATTTTCCGTCATACATTGTAGTTGACAACAAAGGGAAAATTGTTGAAGTTCCTGGAAGTGCAGTAGACTACATCAAAGAAAACTATTGCTATAAGAACTGGATTTTGTATTTCTGGAGTGAACGATTGTTTACTAAAGATTATATATTATTCCAAGTTATGTTTATTCCTTATACGATTTTGTTTTGGTTGACAATACTTATTGGATTGATAATTAAAAAGAGAAAAAGAAAAGAAAAGAAATACCTAGCACCTAATACTTAGGCTTCCTTGGTTGAACGGTATTCTCTTTTACAGTATGTCTGAATCAGAATTTACAGAATTATTGAATTTACAGAATGGCTGTTGGTACAAAGAGAAAAAAAATGAGAAATGAACGGAGATGGATCTTTATTCTGAGAATTATAAAATTCTGGAAATTCTGATTCTGATAAGTTGGCAGGTTTTGTTCTTGCATTAGCTTCGCTGATTTTCAATTCACTTTGTAGCTGAGAGACAGTGAATGCTCCTGTAAGCAGATACAAGAAACGGTTGGCTTTTTAATCGGAAATACGAGTTTAAAGAAACGGTCGGGGGTATTTACAAACCTATATTTGTAAATACCCCCGACAATTATTCTAATTAAATGCTTCGCGCTACTAGAAACGCATAAAGAAATCCCACGTTTCTTTTGCTATCCAGTTGACATCAGATCCGGGATCTTTAACGTTGTCGGTATGACCACCCACGAATGAACCAAACATTACGGGATATTCAGCAGGAAGTCCTTTAAGTTCAGTGGTGATATGAGTAGCTGTTGTAGCTAATGGTAATTCCGGCAATTGTTTCAGTCCATTATCTTCGGCATGAGTCAATACACAATATTTACCACCTTGCTTTTTCTCATCAGAGTTTACATACTTACAAAGACCGTCCTGAGTACCTGTTGTGCTAAAGTAAGCCAAAGGTTTGTGTTTGTTTTCAGGAAGATAAATGTTCCAGTTGGCCGGAGCATAACAAGCTACAGCGCGAAGATCACTCTGAAATTCTAATGATAAGGAGTAGGTGAACATAGCGCCAAAGCTAAAGCCGCAGCAAAATATGCGGGAGGTATCAATGCTCAGTTTATCTTTAAACAATTTAAGCATATCGGCAAAGAAGATATGATCTTTGTCATCACGTCCACGCCAGGGAGTTTGGTCGGTGTATCCCTGAGGTGCAACGAAAATAACAGGAACATTATCTTTTTCGGCATAGGTTTTAAGACCATAATAATTATTATCAACCATGGTTTTCATACTTCCCCCCATCATGTGCATGGTAAAAATCAGACGGTAAGCAATTTTTTTGTTGTAGTTTTTCGGGATGTCAATGGTATATTGGCGGGTAAGTCCTGCACTTGTGATAGTGTAAATTCCACTCTTGAAATCTCCAAGGTCTTTACCGTAACCGGCACTGTGAATTGGAGCATTTTTCAACTTACGGGCAACTTCGACTGATTTACCTGATTGTGCGTTGAGCGCAAAAAATGAAGCTAAAAGGAAAAAGATGGCAACTGTTTTTCTCATTGTTCAATATTTTTTAATGATTTCTGGTTATGTATTGTTACTTTCTATGCGTTAGACAACTGATGTTGGCATAAGTTTAATCCGCTACCTTTATTTGGAATGGAT
>Ga0302207_1000857_pt1 | contig 11935 bp, 11 predicted proteins | sample II_Fen_E2_2_FD_198792 | JGI IMG/M metagenome (GOLD analysis project Ga0302207, IMG submission 198792) | Peat permafrost microbial communities from Stordalen Mire near Abisko, Sweden - II_Fen_E2_2 | ecosystem: Environmental > Terrestrial > Soil > Wetlands > Permafrost | place: Sweden: Abisko...
TAATCATATTTTATAGGATCATTTTCGTCGAAACCGCGAAGAATATTTGTAATTTCTTCGACAGATTTCCAGTCATTTTGTTTACGTTCCAAAAGTCCCAATCCTCGGGCAACATTGCCTGTATGAACGTCCAAAGGAAGCATTAGAACCGATGTTGGAATTTTTTTCCATAAACCGAAATCAACTTCTTTTTCATCATTCCGAACCATCCAACGCAAAAACATATTCAAACGCTTGGCAGATGAATTGGCAGTTACATCCGAAATATGCTTGGTAATGTGTTTGTCATGCGGAATTGAAATGAAGACTTGTCTGAAATGTTTTAATGCCCCGAAAATTGTATTTTCAGACAGAAATCCCTGTGAGAAAACGTTTTCAAGTCCGCCATGATTCATATAAATATTTTTCAACGACTCCAGAAAAAATAAACAATCATCTCCGTTGAACGTGCGGTGAACAAAGTGTTTGATGATTTGCCAATCATCATTTCCTGCTTCCATTAAAAATTCAAACGGAGAATTGTCCATATGGTTCATTAACCGGTTGGCATTGTTTATAATACTTTTGCGCTGTCCCCACGAAATGGTTGCAGTCAGAAAAGCTGCTATTTCAATGTCTTCTTTTCTCGAAAATCGATGGGGAATCTGAATGGGGTCTGAATCAATAAAATCCAGTCGATTGTATTTTTTTACACGTGAATCCAGAAAAAATTTTATTTCTGATAAACTCTCGGCAGAATTATTCATTGATTTCAAATGAAGATTTTAGTGAGAGTGAAACTACATTTTTAATGTGTCTGAAACTATTTAAACAACCTTTTTCGCGGAGTGATGTTACAAATTCAGAATGTGACCGGCCATTGCGATAATCAGGTTCTTTCGAAGGATGTTTCAGGTATTTTTCAAACGTGGCGGATGTTTCACCTAAATTGAGAACAGCGTGGTACAAAAGTCCGTCTTTATTCCTATAAATAGCCGATCCGGCAATTTTTTTATCGTCGATGGCAATATCGGAAATGCCTTTCATGTGCACATTTTTCATTCCCAAATCTTCTAATCCGGAAATAATGAGGTTATTGATTTTGCTAAAAACTTCTTTTGGATGGATGGTTTTTCGATCAAAAAATACAGCTGAAATAACCAGATTATTGGGCGTCAGCATGACTGTCTGACCACCGGATGGTCTTTTTAAAACCGTTATTTTATCGTTTTTTACATTTTCAATATGGAGCGAATCTTCAGGATTATTGGATGCACCGAGCACAATGTAGGTTTTATTTGGTATCCACGTCAAATATTGATTTGATTGGTTTTCAAATAAATGCATGTCGGGCAAACAATATTTATGAACCTTGACCATATATTGTCATTAAAGATTAATGGCTTTGTCAACAGCATCAAATCCGGCTTCCATAAATATTTCGGAAACGGTGGGATGAGCATGAATGATTTTGGCAATATCGTAAATGGTTCCTTCTACCGTCATTATAGCGGTGGCCTCAGCAATCATATCTGTGGCATTGGCGGCAACAATCTGAACTCCCAAAACCTGACCATATTTTTTGTCGGAAATCATTCGAATAAAACCTTCGGTATTTCCTTCAATCATTGCTTTTCCATTAACCGATAAAGGAAATTCACTCACTTTATAATCGATGCCTATCTCTTTTATGTATTGTTCAGTCATTCCCACCTGCGAAACTTCCGGAACTGTATACATATTTATCGGATAGGTGGTATCATCAAAACTGGTTTTAATCCCTTTAATGAAATTGATTACGTGAATTGCCTGAGCGGAAGCCACATGAGCAACAAAACTCTTTCCACTAACATCGCCAATGGCATAAACGCCTTTCAGACTTGTTTCGAACCAGTCGGTGGTTTTGATAAATCCACGTTCAGTCAACTCGAATGGCGTTTCACTTTCGGGAATAATGGCTTTACGCGAGTTGCAATTGACAAGTAAATCGCATTTAATCCTTTTGTCCTGTATAAATAATTCACCATTTTCAAATTTTATCGGATAGGCTTTTAAAATAACTTCAATATTTTGAGAAGCAAGACGCTTGAGCATGTAGGAAATCAAATGTTCGTCAATACCGGCCAAAAAGTAGTCGCTGTTGGCAATCAACGTAACTTTTTTATTAATAAGTTTAAAAAACTGTGCTAATTCTACAGCCGATACATGATTACCGGTCACAATGATATTTTCAGGAATTGTCTTGAGATCAAACAATTTTTCTACTTCAACAATCGGCGCATTTTCAATTTTTCTGTCAGAGACCATTGGTTTTGAACCGGTAGCAATAATAATATGCTTTGCATGAATCTTTTTGTCATCTACATAAACCGAATTGTCTGAACCAATTATGGCTGTACCATAAATAACTTCAATCCCATTTCTCTCGAGCATGTAACTTATTCCGGCAGTGAGTTTTCCGGTTATTTTTTTAGAACGACGCTTGGCTTTTTCCCAGTTGAATGAAATGTTCTGCTCTAAAATACCATCAATTCCAAATTCGTCGGCATGTTTTACTTTATTGAACATTTTTGCACTTTCCAGAATTGCTTTTGTCGGGATACAACCCCAGTTAAAACACATTCCTCCAACATATTTTTTTTCAATAAGAGCTGTCTTTAATCCAACTTGCCCAGCCCGAATGGCGGCAACATATCCGGCAGGACCGGCACCAATAATTACAACATCGTAGTCCATGAGTATAGTATTTAATCAATTAGCTAATCATCATTAAAACAGGATCGGATAAAAATTCCATAATTCGATTTATAAATCGCGAAGCTTCTCCACCATCAATGACCCGATGATCCACCGAAAGTGAAAGCGGTAATACATTTCCGACAACAATCTGATTGTCCTTCACAACCGGTTTTTTAAGAATGCGTCCGATACCAAGAATCCCGGTTTGAGGGAAATTGATAACCGGAGTGGCATAAATTCCGCCAATAGAACCGTAGTTTGTCAGTGTAAATGTTCCTTCTCTCATCTCATCCAAGGAGAGTTTGCGGTTTCTGGCTTTCTCCGACAATTCAGTGATTTTCTCTGCAATCTGCAAAATGGAAAGCTGATCGGCATTTTTAATAACCGGAACTACCAGACCTTCGGCAGTATCTACTGCAATGCCAATATTGTAGCGGTTATTGTATATCGTCCGTTCATTTTCCATATCAAGTTGAGCATTCAATGTTCGGTGCATTTTTAAGGCTTCCACTGTTGCTTTTACGATGAATGGAAGATAAGTCAGCTTAATATTTTTTTCGGCATACGATTTATTGATTTTTTCACGGATTCGCATCAATTCGGCAATTTCCACTTCTTCGAAAAGCGTCATGTGAGCTGCATTCTGTTTGGAATGCAGCATATTTTTTGCAATAGCTTTCCGAATTTGCGAAAGCGGTTCGTAAGTAACAGCGTCTGCAGAAAACGTAACGGTTTCTGTTCGTTTCGCAGGTTCAACCCTGCCATTTGCTGGTTTAAAACTTTGAATATCTTCTTTTGTCACACGTCCCGAAGGTCCGGTACCAATCATTTTATTGATATCAATATTCATTTCCCTTGCCATGGCACGGGCTAGGGGAGTAGCCAGTACTTTTGTGGCGGGTTTTACTTCGGTTTTTGGTTTGGAAGGGCCTTCCTCGCTGGCAGGAAGATAAGCATTTTTTCCCGCAAGTTCCATCGTTCCAACCACGCCGGCGCCTTCTTCCTCATCAGTCTCAGACTTTACCGGTTCTTTTACTTCGGCAACTGCTGATTCACCAAAAACTCCTTCAATTTCAATTTCAACCAATGGACTACCAACTTTTACAGTTTCGCCCACACTACCATAAATTGCCACAATAGTTCCCGCTTTGGGCGATGGAATATCTGTGACAATTTTATCGGTTTCCATATTCACAAGTGCCTGTCCGGCTTTTATTGCCTGACCTTTACTCACATACCATTCCAGGATGGTTCCTTCTTCCAGTCCTTCGCCAATATCAGGGAAATTAAAAATATATCTCATGGTATGGTTTTTTAGAATTTAACGGTACGTTCTATTTCATAAAATATTCGTTCGGGAGATATCAGGTAAAGCGGTTCACCTTTCGCTAACGGAACAATGGTGTCAAAACCCATAACGCGTTTTGGTGGTGCTTCCAAATGTAGAAATGCTTCTTCGTTGGCAATGGCCATCAATTCAGAACCCACGCTGAATGATTCCGGTGCTTCGGCTACAATGACAATTCTGCCGGTCTTTTTAATCGATTCGGCAATGGTTTCCTTATCAATCGGATAAATAGTTCGTAAGTCAATTAATTCTACCGAAATACCGGCTTCTTTGGCCATTACAATTGCTTTCTGGCATTCACGAATCATGGCACCAAATGCCACAACCGTTACATCGGTTCCTTCGGTCAATACTTTTGCTTTGCCAAGCGGAATGGAAAATTTTTCATCGGCTACTTCCTGTTTTATGGCTCTGTAAATTCGTTTCGGTTCCATGAAAACAACCGGATCATCACTTTCAATGGCTGAAATCATCAACCCTTTTGCATCGTGTGGAGTAGATGGAATGACTACTTTTAAACCCGGAATGTGAGCATATAAAGCTTCCGGACTTTCGGAATGATGTTCCAGTGCGTTTATTCCTCCGCCGTATGGAAAACGAATCACCATGGGTACTTTGTACATGCCCCGCGAGCGGTTGTGCATGCGTGAAACATTGGATATAACCTGATTGAATGCCGGATATGTAAAACCGTCGAATTGCAGTTCAACCACAGGACGTAAACCTGATAAAGCCATTCCCAATCCCGTGCCAACTATAGCCGACTCGGCAAGCGGTGAATCGAAAACACGTTCAACGCCGTATTTTTTCTGTAAACCTTCAGTAACACGGAAAACGCCTCCTTCTTTGCCGGTATCTTCGCCGTACATTACAACGGTTTTATCTTCTTCAAGCATAATGTCCAGTGCATTATTGATGGCTTGTACTATTGTCATTACGCTCATTTCCGGTTCTCCTTCCAGTTTTGAAATTGTTCATAATCTGCTTTTTGTTTCTTCAGAATATCCGGCATATTGGTATACATGTAGTTGAAAACTTCCTCCAGTTTATAAGGTGTAAAGTTTTCGGCTTCCGAAAATTGTTTATCTACCAGCACCTTGTATTCTTCAATCAGTTTTTCTTCGTTTTCTTTCCAAATGCCGTTTTTATCCATGTATTTTTTTAATCGTTTGAGCGGATCAGTTTTGTCCCATTCCTGCTCTTCTTCTTTGGTGCGGTATTTTGTAGGGTCGTCGGATGTGGTATGTGCGCCTTTCCTGTACGTCAATGCTTCGATTAACGTGGCACCTTTTCCGGCTTGTGCATTTTCGAAAGCTTCCTTGTAGGCCACATACATGGCAAAAAAGTCATTTCCATCCACTTTTATTCCGGGTAAACCGAATGCTAGTGCTTTTACAGCCAGATTTACTGATTTGGTCTGGCTTTTCACCGGAACCGAAATGGCATACTGGTTATTTTGAATAGTGAAGATGACAGGAACTTTCCACACACCTGCAAAATTGAGTGCTTCGCTGAAATCACCTTCGGAAGTACCACCGTCGCCTACAAATGTAAAGGCAACTTCATCTTTTTTCTGATATTTAATGGAATAAGCTATGCCGGTGGCGTGTAATAACTGCGAACCAATAGGCACACAAATGGGCAACACATGATTGGCTTTGCTAAAATTGCTGCCCTGTTCGTTGCCCATATAGTAGAGGAAAATTTCTTTGAGAGTAACTTCTTTCGCGAGCATGATGGCCATTTCCCTGAAAGCGGGAGCGAGCCAGTCATCTCTTCGGATAATGAGTCCGGCAGCAATTTGTATAGCTTCCTGCCCGTTGATGGGTGGATAGGTGTACATGCGACCCTGACGTTGATATGAAACGGCCATTTCGTCGGCTGTGCGGGCAAAAAGCATCGATTTATATGCTTCAATGATGGTTCCATTATCGAGATCAGGCATCAATTCCCTGTTTATTACTTCGCCTTCATTATCTATAATTCTAAGTATTTTATCTTCGCGCGGGTCAAAATCTCCAAAAATCATTTTCGATTCTGTATTCGTGATTTTTTCAACCGGTTGCTTTAAAGTATTGAGCATAGTTGGTTTGTTTAATACATTTATATTTCTGTATTAACTAACAATCATAGGCCGATAAGGTTCGGTATTGCACTTTTGTAAAGGTTTTTTATAAGAATGAGGTCAAATCTCAGTTGAAATTTAGCTTAAAGATAGAAGCCGGCAAATTTTACAAATCAGTTATATCACAATCCGATATTATTCAATTTGCCGGATTTGGAAAAATCAAGATTCAGTACAATCCTAATCTTGTCGCTGAACGAACTATTGATAGATTGAATATTGCCTGTAACCAGCAATGGAAAATAAATTTCAAATATGTTCAGTAAACTAAACTTTAAACCGGCTTCACCAAAAAATAATGAATTATGACTTGTAGAAAGTCCATGATCATTTATTAAAAGATTAATGAATGGTTTTATTCCTGTCTGACTCGCTATTCCCGGCAAACTGCTTGTGAGGGAAAGTGAAACAAGCCAGTTGCTATAGCCAAGCTGCTCATTGATGGGTGAAACCAATCCTCCTTCGGAGAGTGTCATTTGTCTCGACCAGAAAGTTTCGGGAGAAACACCAAACCGATCGGGATATAGACCTTCATAAAGATATTGTTCCCGACCGCTCCGGCCACCCGGTGCTAGTCCGTAAAAGGGAACTGACGATGTATTTTTCAGCATAACACCTGCAAAACCCCGTATTTCAAATCCATTTCCTTTGCCGGAGTAACTGTATTTGTAGTTTAGCTCAACCGAAGCTTTTTGGTAAGACTTGTTCAGTTCAACCGAAGCAAGCAGGTTATAAGGATTTACTTTGCTGTTTTTTTGTAAAAGATAACCCAACTGAACGTATGAATTCATGACTGCCGGAATACCTATTTCAATCTGGGAAAGATCGGATGCTGTGATATAACGCCCATAAGCTTTCTGCCTGATTGGATTGGTTGGTTTGTCCGGTCTGAAATTTAACTCAACACCAGCCATTAATCTGTGATAATTTTGGTTGTAGGGTGCTCCGAATTGTGTTCCTTCCAGCGAAATTGTTGCTTTCTGAATAAAGTTATTATAGGGTGTTATGTTATATGCAATTTTCCCAAATCCGGCCATCGTAGCATGGTTAAAAACAAAGAAAGGCATGATAAAGTATTCAAATGGTTTAGGAGTCACAATTCCGTTGTTCAACGCCATTCCAATCATAAAACCGTTTTCCCGATTCCAGTTTACGGCCGGAATATACATCAACGAATGTTTTTCCGGATCTTCGATGCTCATTAAAAGTTGGGGCTGAACCGGATCGGCTTTCGGAAAAATCCCCGAAGTACGGATATTGTTATTGAGCCTGAATAATTCGGGCATTACATGATTTGGATCGATTTTTATTTCTGTGTAGTTTCCCGCCGGAATGTCAATCCATTGCTCACCGCTAAAGCCATCCACCCATTTTTCAAAACAGATTGAATCTTTGTTTAATCCGGCAATGATCAGTGGTGAAGCCAACTCTGCATTATTTTTTACCAATAATTTATGATTCTCAAGACGCATTATTTTATAATCGAGCCGTTTGGTTGTGCCCATAAAATCATCGAAAAACCATGCCGTATTTTTAGTTGAATGCAATTCAAACACCCGTCGAAGGTCTTCGGGCTGCGGATGACGGAATTTCCATTGTCGGTAATAATCGTGCATACTTGCATCGTACAAGGAATCGCCAAGATACGCCCGCAGATAGGTGAACCCCATTGATGCTTTCGAGTAAATCATCTGGCCGTAATTCATTTCCGTGTAATCTGTCGACGTGAGGTTCAGCGGTTGTTCCTCGTTGTTGCGGGCTGATATCAGCCAAGTAAGTTCCTGTAGCTGCTTTACCGGCATATTTTCGATATGAAGAAACCGGGCCTGTTTTTCTTTTTTCAGATAAACTTCCCATAGTTTCCTTTCGGGATATTTGTTAAGTAAATGTCGTTGTTCATAATTGGAGGTGATGCTTTCATCCATATACGGATAGCGGCGTTCGTTGGAGCCAAGCGCACCGTAAAACCAGGTATGCCCGGTTTCGTGGGTAATTACATCATCGAGCGAATAGGCATCTTTTGTTTCGCCAATAACCGCCAATCCCGGATATTCCATGCCCAAACCTGCATTCAGTGCGCTTTGAACAAGCGTAAAACCCGGATAAGGATAATCGCCGATAAGATTCGAAAAATCCAATACTGCTGCATTGAGATAGAGCAACGATTTTTTCCATAACCTCGATTGCCGGCTTGTACACATAACCCATGTGGTTACTTCCTTGCCCGAATCCGGTAGTTTTACTTTGCCTTTCATGACGTGGAATTGCTTATCGGCAAACCACGCAAAGTCATGCATATTCGTTCCGGTATAACGAAGGGTCTTTGTTTGTGGAGATGATTTAATGAGTTTTATTTTCCCCAGCATAGCAATGCTTTTCCATGTAGAATCTGCAGCCAGTTTATCAAGCCTTTCAAGTTCATTTTTGTTCTGAAGATTTCCGGTGGCAGCCACAATGTAATTGGCTGGCAAGGTAATGCTTACATCATAGCTTCCGAACTCCGAATAAAATTCGCCCTGATCGAGGTAGGACATTTGGTGCCAACCGGAACGGTCATATACTGCCGGTTTGGGAAACCATTGCGTGATTTGATAGGATTGGTCGATATGACCCAGACGGGAAGTGACTCCTTTCGGTATTTTTACATGAAAAGGTGTGGTTATAAGTATCATTTCGCCGGGACGTAGCGGCTTATTCAGCAAAATCTGGCAAACATCTGTTTGATTCGGCAGCAAATTCCAACGTACCGGAAGGTCGTTTACTTTGAAATTCAACGAATCAATCCATCCTCTCAGCTCCGGGTCGTTGAATAATTTTTGTTTTCCTTTGAAGGTAAAAATTTGTTTGGCCAGTTGGGTTTGATTGTTGGAATAGGCATTCGGCCAGAGGTGAAAATACAGAAACCGGAGCGTATCGGGCGAATTGTTGGTATATTCTACTTGTTCGAAAGCCGTAAGTTCGTGAAGGGTGTCATTCAACGTAACTTCAATTTTCGAATTGACGGTTTGTTGAAAATAAGCCTGCGATGAAGCAACCTGACTAAGTCCGAAAAACAGGATAGCCGGCAGCAATACTTTTACATACGAATGGAAATGAAATCGGAGACTTGTCACGCTTTCTGATTTTAAAGTATCAAAAATAGAGCTTTGCATTGCACAAAACTCTATTCCTTATGAATAATTAAGAAAACTATTCAGGATGTTTTTTATAGAACGATGATCAAAACGATAATCAAAACGATAAGTGTACTTCCTCCAATATAAATATAAGGGTCACTTTTCAACGTTTCTTTAATCTCTTTCAATTCACTCTTCAATTCACTCTTTTCACTTACCGTCATTTCCGATTTATCCATATCGCGGATTTCTTCAACACGGGTTGTAAGTGTTGCTACTTCATCTTTTGTCAACGCATTTTCTGTTGCGGTTGTGTTAGCTGATTTAGCTGCCGAAGTAGCTGCAAATGCTGGTGATACACTTAATGCTATGAACATAAAAAGTGCCAATAAATTAATTTTTTTCATTTTTCTGAGTTTTTAAATAATTATAAAAATAGTTTTGTAAAGGTACTTGGTCACGTTTCGGATTTGTTACATAATTCGGGAATATTGTTACATAATTCATACGTAAGCATTCTCTGATGAAAAAGCATAAAAAAAATGGCTGAATATCTGTATGGATGTTCAGCCGGATAGAATAGAAAGTAAAGATTTTCATTTTTTTAGACTTAATTGTACGGGTCCTATAATTTTGCCATCGCTTCCTTTCAGATTAGCGAAAAATATTTCCGGGTCTGCTTTCATTTCGTCATGCGAAATCAGACTATCACCTTCCCAAAGATCTATTATTTCAAATTCTTTCCCGTTGATTTTGACTTTTGAACCTATCTCATGTGTTTCCATATTTTGTGGTTTAAAATTGTATATTTATTTTGCTATCCTTTATAACACATAAATTTATACATGGTTCTCAAAAGTTAGTTTTATATTTGCACTTTCAAAAACACACGCAATAACATTCTGTCCATTTATGCAAAGTAATTATCCCTGCTTTATTGCCCATATCAAAAAGTATGTAACCCTCAGCGAACGGGATATAGCAATGCTGGAGTCGTATGTTCAACCATTGGAGTTGAAAAAGAAAGCTTTTCTGTTGACTGAAGGTCAGGTATGCCGGTGCAATTATTTTGTTGAAAGTGGTTGTTTGCGTATGTATTATCACAACGATAAGATGCTCGAACAAACCACTCAATTTGCACTCGAAACGTGGTGGTTGTCCGATTATTTTAGTTTTGCCAAACAAAAACCATCGGAATACTGTATTCAGGCCGTCGAAAAATCGGTGGCATTGGCCATTGATTTTCAGCAGCAGGAAAAATTATTTGCCGAAGTACCACAAATGGAACGCTATTTCCGCATTATGATGCAACGCGCCTTGGCGGCATCACAGTTGCGGGTGAAGCTAATCTACCAGTTGTCCAAAGAAGAAATGTATAAACATTTCAGCACATCTTTCCCTCAATTTTTGCAGCGGGTACCGCAGTATATGCTTGCTTCGTACCTCGGACTTACACCGGAATACCTGAGCGAACTGCGAAAAAGGAAATAATCCGTTCATTTCTTAAACTGGTTTAATAATTTAAGAGATTATACGGTTCTATCTTTGTACCCGATAAAACAAGTGATAAATAATTGAAATGTATAATCCAAATTTTAATTAGAAATGAATAAAACAGAAAAATTACTTCCGCCGAAATTCTACGATGTGTTGAATCACGAAGGCGTTGTGGCTATTGTGTCGTGGGGCGAGGGCGAACCGCACGTGGTGAATACATGGAACTCGTATCTGGTGATTACCGACGACGAACATATCCTGATTCCGGCCTATGGAATGCGTAAAACCGAGAAAAACGTAAACATAAATAACCGGCTGAAAATAACCCTTGGCAGTAAAGACGTGATAGGATTCCAGGATTATCAGGGTACCGGATTTGTGATTGAAGGAACTGCTACCTATCTCGAATCGGGTGATACCTACGACATGATGAAGGAAAAATTCTCATTCCTTACGCGGGTCGTTGATGTAACCGTCAATTCCATCAAACAAAAGATTTGAGAAAAAAAAAACATATGACCCCCAAACCCCCAAATAGGGGCTTTAATACTTAGTTGCTGATATTTTGTTTAAATTCAAGTGGCTTTTTAAAAGCACTTTTAAGCCCCCATTTGGGGGTTTGGGGGTCATAAATAAAAAAAACAGTCGGAATCGTTGAGATACCGGCTGTTTTTTGTGATATAATAAATAAGTTTATGCTGCTTCCGTTGCTTTCTTTGCTTTGCGGTACAGGTATGAATTAAAAATATTCCGTTTTGCAAACCGCAATTGCTTATCGGCATTTATAAACCGGGTGAAGATATTTTGTGAAACGCCGAAATATTCGTACGTGGAGCCATCCATAAAGGAGATTTCAAGCATTTGACCCTTGAGTTTATAGTCCGCGATGCCCGATTGTGCGGTAACGGTATTGTATTCTTCCTCGTTTGCCGCTTTGGTTTCGGGCGAAATGCTGACCAGAAAATGATATCCATCAATAATCTGACGGCTTTTCAGTTCGGCTTCCTGCGCTTTTTCATCATCCGTTTGAAACTTATCGGGGTGCCATTCTTTTACCAGATTGCGGTAGGTGGTTTTTAATTCCCGGAGATCGGTGTGAGGTTCAACATTAAATAATTTCCTGTATTCGTT
>Ga0302207_1000868_pt1 | contig 11822 bp, 8 predicted proteins | sample II_Fen_E2_2_FD_198792 | JGI IMG/M metagenome (GOLD analysis project Ga0302207, IMG submission 198792) | Peat permafrost microbial communities from Stordalen Mire near Abisko, Sweden - II_Fen_E2_2 | ecosystem: Environmental > Terrestrial > Soil > Wetlands > Permafrost | place: Sweden: Abisko...
GATTCATCACTTTTAAAGGGTGTTATCAAAGCCACACCCATTCCAGTCAGTTTATTATTAATCATCGGTAGTAGGAATACAATTTGTTTGCAAAAGTACAGTTTTAATCTGTAGTTTGTATGCGTTTCAGGTAAAAAATTATCTGATTATACAGGTAAGTTTCGTCAACCGCATTCATCATCTCTTCTGAAGATTCGGTTTTAGATGCTACATTTTCTAAATCAAGTACAAAATCATAAATGGGAAGCTTCGATTTTCGAATGCCTGTTTTAAAAGAGGAAATGGCATATAAGGCCAGATATTGCAATGGTACGACAGGATTCACCGATAAATCAATTAATAAATCGAATTGGGAATTCTGCAATTCACTAATATATGATTGCAGCGGTTTATGAAAAAGATCCGTTTGTTTATGGTGCAGAATGCGAAAATCCGGAAAGATAGCCGTATCCACTTGCTTTTTGTCAATAAATCCCCACGCAGAGACTTTCTTGCCATCCTGACGCATTTGCTTAATTACACTGTGAATGTGCAGATTTTTTTCAGCATAATCACTTTCGAACAACAGGAGGATATTTTTAGCTTTATCGTAATTTACAAAACGACGTTCACGGGGCGTTATACTCAGGTATCTGAGAGCACGTTTGTTGAACAGATAAGTATTGACTATTTTAAACATATTATTCATTTTTTAATTCACTTCCTCTTCCGCTTGGGAAACAGATTTAATCATATCCAGGAATGTAGTCTCATCTACCAGCCTTACTCCCAGACTTTCAGCTTTCTTTAGTTTTTCAGGACCCATATTTTCACCGGCCAGTATAAAGGAAGTTTTTGAAGAGACACTTCCTACATTCTTCCCACCATTGCGTTCAATCATAGTTTTATATTCGTCGCGTGAATGCTGGGAAAAAGTACCACTGATTACGATAGAAAATCCAGCCAGAGAAGTACCATGCGATTGTAATTTTTCTTCGGACAACATCATTTGCAATCCGGCCAGCTTTAGTCGGTTAACAGTTTCGATATTTAAAGGATCTTTAAAATAAAGAACCACACTTTGGGCGATACGTTCACCAATTTCATCAACAGAAACCAATTCGTCGAGAGTAGCCTGTTCCAATGCTTCAATAGTTTTGAATGCAAAGGCCAGCTTTTTAGCAATTGTTTCACCGACAAAACGAATGCCAAGAGCAAACACAACCCTTTCGAAAGGAACTTCTTTAGATTTTTCAGATCCGGCCTGAATGTTATAGGCCGATTTAGACCCCAACCTTTCCAACCGTATTAAATCAGGAATTTCCAGTGAGTAAATATCGGCAATATTATGGATTAATCTATTTTGATACAGTAGATTTATGGTTTCGCTTCCTAATCCATCGATATTCATAGCCTTACGACTCACAAAATGCTCCATTTTACCTTTAATTTGTGGCGGACAGGCATTTTCATTTGGACAGTAATGAGCAGATTCGCCTTCATAACGGATTAATTCAGCACCACATTCAGGACATTTTTTAATAAACTGCACCTTATCACCAATCAATATTCGGGCATCTTTGTCCACCGCAGTGATTTTAGGAATGATTTCACCTCCTTTTTCTACAAATACCATATCGCCAATATGCAAATCGAGTGCTTCGATAATATCGGCATTGTGTAATGAGGCACGTTTTACGGTAGTTCCCGAAAGTTGTACCGGATCGAGATTGGCGACCGGAGTAATAGCCCCCGTTCGGCCGACCTGATAAGAAACTGAATTAAGACGCGTCACGGCCTTTTCTGCCTGAAACTTGTACGCTATTGCCCAACGGGGTGATTTGGCCGTAAAACCGAGCGCACGCTGTTGAGGAATTGAATTTACTTTAAGCACGATACCATCGGTAGCTACCGGTAGATTTTTGCGTTCTGTATCCCAGAAATTAATAAATTCGGTTACTTCCGTTAAGCTTTTACATATTTTGGTAGCTTCGGATATTTTGAAGCCCCACGAGTGAGCTGCTGCCAGATTACCCGAATGCAGATCGGCAGGAAGGTTTTCACCCAACAGATAATAGAAATAGGCATCCAGTTTCCGGGACGCCACTGTCTTCGAATTTTGAAGTTTTAAGGTTCCCGAAGCAGCATTGCGTGGATTGGCAAAAAGCTGTTCTTCCTGTTCTTCCCGTTCCCGGTTCAGGTCTTCAAAAACCGACCAGGGCATAAGTATTTCACCCCTGATTTCGAATGATTGCGGATAATCGCCATGCAACCGCAACGGGATGCTTTTAATTGTTTTGACATTGGTAGTCACATCATCCCCCTTATCACCATCACCACGTGTAACGGCACGTATCAGCAAACCATCCTCGTAGGTAAGTGAGATAGAAGTACCATCGTACTTCAGCTCACAGACCAGTTCAAACTCTTCATTCAGCCCACGACGCACACGGTCGTAAAAATCCTGCACTTCACCTTCGGAATACGTATTCCCCAATGAAAGCATGGGATAGACATGAGAAACCTGTTTGAAACCGGCAGCAATATCACTGCCAACACGTTGAGTCGGGGAATTAGGATCGAAGAATTCAGGATGCGCTTCTTCCAGTTCCTGCAATTGCTTCAACTTAAGGTCAAAGTCCATGTCGGAAATGGTCGGAGTTGACAACACATAATAATTATAATTGTGTTGTTCCAGTTCGCGGCGTAAGGATTCAATCTGGTCTTTGATCATGATTCTGAAACGGATTAATATTTAGGAATTACAATTAAGAAATCAATGAAAGTCACACAGCAGTTGCAAAGATACAGAAAAGCAAACTTTCACAGTCAAAAAGTCAACCGTTTATCAGCTTCTAAATCAGAGTCATTTTATGTGTACTGATCCATTCATTGTAACAAATTCGATTACAAATATATGTGATTTTAATGAGATTTATACATTTTACAGCAGACAACTTATTTTTCCCAATTATCAGGAATGGAAGGTCAACCTACTCGTACCGTATAATCTTAGCCGGATTAATTTTGGTAATCAAATAAGATGGACCAATCATCATCAATAGCGAAGCCATAAACGTGCCCGCATTCAGAAGCAGAATATACAGCCAGTTGAATGTGATAGGAACTGTTGCAACATAATAGGCTTCGGCATCCAGGGGAATAATACCTGTAAAATACTGTATGCCACACAATGAAAGTCCGATTATGTTTCCCCACAACATACCTTTTCCGATCAGGAAGAAAGAATGGTACAGGAAGATTTTGCGGATCGACCAATTGGTTGCTCCCATTGATTTAAGGATACCAATCATGCTGGTACGTTCGAGGATCAGAATAAGGAGTCCTGAAATCATATTAAATCCTGCAACAGCGAGCATCAGGATTAAAATAACCCACACATTCATATCCAGCAAATCGAGCCAACTGAAAATTTGTGGATTAAGCTGTTTGATGGTTTGAGTGGAAAAGGCACTTCCTTCTTTATTAAACCTGTTGGCAGTGACATTATACACAGCATCGCCCACTTCATCAATCTTATTAAAGTCTTTGATTAGCACCTCCAGTCCACTGAAAGAATCGGGTGACCAGTCATTGAGTGCCTGCACCTGTCGAATATCGGAAAGGACGATGAGTTTGTCATATTCAATAAAGTTGGTAGAATAAATTCCGACGATCTTAAACTTACGGGCCCTGACACGATCCTGAATAAAGTAAGTATAGAAGCTATCACCCAATTTCAAACCCAATAAATTGGTAAGGTATTTGGAAATCACTACCTGATTGGAAGGAGTAGTTCCAGATACGTCGATTACATTCCCTTCCACCAGATTGGATTTGAAAAACTTCCAATCGAAACCTGAATCAATTCCTTTTATAACAATTCCCTGAAATTCAGTGTCTGTTTTAATAATCCCCGGTTTTGTAGAGAAACGCTGTACATGTTTAACACCATCGACCGACTCAATTTTCTTTATCAACGCCTTATCCGCCTTGATAGGATTCATTTCGTATGTATTGTTATTGTCGAAGTTTGTGATTTGAATATGGCCTCCAAATCCGATGGTCTTGTTTCGTATTTCCTGTTTAAAACCTATCACAACTGCTATAGCAATGATCATAACGGCCAGGCCGAGAGCAATACCAATGGTTGCAATTCGAACGGCAGGTCGGGAAATATTTTTCTTACCTTGTTGAAAATGGATGCGTTTAGCTATAAAATATTCGAGATTCAAAATGGTTGATTGGTTAATTGGTTATTGTGTTCCGAGTACCGTGTTCTGTGTTCCGTGTTCAGTGTTCCGTGTTCCGTGTTCCGCGTTCCGTGTTCTGTGTTCCGTGTTCCGCGTTCTGTGTTCTGTGTTCCGTGTTCCGCGTTCTGTGTTCTGTGTTCCGCGTTCCGTGTTTCGTGTTCAGTGTTCCGTGTTTCGTGTTCCGTGTTCAGTGTTCCGTGTTCTGTGTTTCGTGTTCCGTGTTCCGTGTTTCGTGTTCAGTGTTCCGTGTTTCGTGTTCCGTGTTCTGTGTTCAGTGTTCCGCGTTCCGTGTTCCGTGTTCAGTGTTCCGTGTTCCGTGTTTCGTGTTCAGTGTTCCGTGTTTCGTGTTCAGTGTTCCGTGTTTCGTGTTCTGTGTTCTGTGTTCAGTGTTCCGTGTTCCGTGTTCCGCGTTCCGCGTTCTGTGTTCCGCGTTCTGTGTTTCGTGTTTCGTGTTCTGTGTTCAGTGTTCCGTGTTTCGTGTTTCGTGTTCAGTGTTCCGTGTTTCGTGTTCTGTGTTCTGTGTTCCGTGTTTCGTGTTCCGTGTTCAGTGTTCCGTGTTCCGTGTTTCGTGTTCCGTGTTCCGCGTTCCGCGTTCCATCATTTTGTCCTGGTTCTTGGCTCTTGGCTCTTGGTTCTTTTGTCTTGGCTCTTGGTTCTTTTGTCTTGGTTCTTGGCTCTTTTGTCTTGGCTCTTGGTTCTTTTGTCTTGGCTCTTGGTTCTTTTGTCTTGGTTCTTTTGTCTTGGTTCTTGGTTCTTTTGTCTTGGCTCTTTTGTCTTGGCTCTTGGTTCTTTTGTCTTGGCTCTTTTGTCTTGGTTCTTGGTTCTTGGTTCTTGATTAACTAAATAGTCTTCCCCGGATACACTTCAAGTGCTTTACCCAGGATAATCAAAGCATGCTTCAAATCGTCCTTGTCGAGCACATAAGCAATCCGTACTTCATCTTTTCCAAGTCCATCGACAGTATAAAATCCGGAAGCAGGAGCCATCATGATGGTATATCCTTCGTATTCAAAGTCGGATAGCAACCAGGCACAGAAGATATCAGCATCATCAACAGGCAGGCGGGCCACTGTATAAAAGGCACCCATTGGTATCGGAGAATAAACACCCGGTATGCGATTCAGACCATCGATAAGGAATTTACGACGATCGACATATTCGTTATACATCTCCAGCATATATTCGGGAGGAGTATTCATGGCAGCTTCGGAAGCAATCTGACCCAATAAAGGTGGACTAAGTCTTGCCTGACAGAATTTTATAACATTTTTGCGGACTTCTTTATTTTTTGTTACCAAAGCACCAATTCGTACTCCGGTCATGCTGTAACGTTTAGATACCGAATCAATCAACACGACATTTTCTTCAATACCATCCAAGTGAAAAGCCGAAATATATGGTGCACCGGTATAACAGAACTCCCGATAGACTTCATCCGAGAAAAGATACAGATCATATTTCTTTACCAGATCACGAATTTTGTTCATTTCCGAACGTGTATACAAATACCCGGTCGGATTATTGGGATTGCATATCAGAATGCCCTTTGTCTTTGACGTAATGAGTTCTTCAAACCGTTCCACCGATGGCAACGCAAAACCTTCTTCAATCGACGAAACTACCGGACGAACCACAGCACCTGCTGCAATAGCAAAAGCAGTGTAATTGGCATAAGCCGGTTCGGGAACAATGATTTCATCCCCCGGATCAAGACAACTCATAAAAGCAAAATTCACTGCTTCCGAACCACCTGTTGTGATAATAATATCTTCTTCGGTGACATCAATGTTGAATGTATGATAGTAGGCTGCTAATTTAGATCTCAGACTTTTAATTCCATCACTGGGGCTATATTCAAGAACGGTACGATCAATATTATGAATCGCATCCAATGCTACCTGAGGAGTTTTCAAATCGGGCTGACCGATATTGAGGTGATACACTTTGATACCGCGTGCTTTTGCTTTATCTGACAGTGGCACTAATTTACGTATTGGCGATTCGGGCATTGCCTGCCCTCGTAGGGAGGTGTGTGGCATATTTTGGTTGATTGTTGATTGGTTGTTTGGTTAATTGGTTAATTGGTTAATTGGTTAATTGGTTGATTGGTTAATTGGTTGATTGGTTGATTGGTTAATTGGTTAACTGGTTAATTGGTTAATTGGTTAATTAGTTGATAGGTTGATTAACTAACAAATTCAATAAATTTGAACAATAAAGTTGCAAAATTAGTGAAATTAACCCGATAATAAAAGGAATTTGGTTAGTAAGTAGATGGAAGTTGAGAGCAGAGAGTTGGTAGTTGGTAGTAGGTAGTAGGTAGTAGGTAGTTGAGAACTGAAAAAAAGTAGTTTATCAGGTTGCAAGTGGAATTGAAAAATTACGCTGAATTATGATGGATTATATCTTTTTAATGTAAGTCCATAGGATAAAAGATCAAAGTTTCATTCTTGCCAGACTCATCAGTCAGAATATTGGATCTCAACAAATAATCTTTATTCTTCTTGGTTCTTTTGTCTTTATTCTTTTGTCTTTATTCTTTCGTCTTGGTTCTTGGTTCTTGGTTCTTTTGTCTTTAATCTTTTGTCTTTATTCTTTTGTCTTTATTCTTTTGTCTTGGTTCTTGGCTCTTGGCTCTTGGTTCTTGGCTCTCACTCCTCACTCCTCACTCCTATTTCAGGTCCACCATTACTTTCAGGTTGAGTTGTCGTCCTGTAAGATAATTCGGTACAGCTAATTTTTGATTGTAAATATCGGTTACCCAATAGTAAGAATTGACATTTTTAAAATCAAGCAGATTAAACACTTCTATATTCAACCAAATATTCTTAACGTGTTTCAACCAGGCTCTGTTCATCATTTTATCGGAGCCATTTACTAACATACGGGATGCACCAATATCGACACGTCGATAGGCAGGTGCACGAAAGGCCGTGCGGTATTGAATATTATTAGGTGGTCCGAAAGGTAATCCATCGTTTAAAACGCCTCTCAATTGGAATTTATATTTCGGATTGTTGGGTAAATAGTCCTGAAATAATATTGAAAAAGTATATCGTTGTTCACTGGGACTGGGCACCCAACCCGGATACACCGTAGAAGAAGTTAAAACATTTCCCTTTACATCATAGGTGTGACTGACATATGAATCGCCCAGGATATCCTGTTTTGAGTTCATCAGTGATAAATTGATCCATGAATCGGCACCCGGAACTAATTCGCCATTGAGTTTAAAATCCATTCCTGCCGTATAGGCTTTCGCATCATTTCTACCTGAATAGACTATCTGGACATTATCAACAGAGTAGGATATAACTCTGTCGGCAAGCTTCAGATATGCTTCGGTGGTAAACTTGAATGGCCGTCCCCATGCCCGGAAATAATAATCGCCTCCCAGAACAAAATGAAGGGAACGTTGTGCTTTGATAGAATTATTGAGATGTAACTTTACATTACCCAAAGCATCGGTAATTGTATCGCGTATTTCTTTGTAGAAAGGGGCCTGATAATAGACTCCTGTTGCGAATCGGAAACTAAAATCGCGTTTCCAACTTGGTAAATAGGAAAAGGCAACACGTGGACTCACTAAGAATTCATGGTTAAAAGTCCAGTAATTACTACGTAAACCTCCGGTAATTGAAAAGGATCCTGCTTCTGAACTCCATTTATAGGTATCCTGAAAGAAAGCTGTCGATCGCCAGGTTGACAAGGTCGTATCGGACTTTAAATTGTAAAACAGGTTGATTTGTTTATCGCTGAAAGGGAGCGAATAGCCTGCTGAATCACGCAATTCCCATTCACTGATCTTATCCGATATCATTTCATTCTGAATGCTGACACCCCATTTCATTTTATGATTAGCCAGGTCAAACTCACCTAAATGAGCCAGATTACTTACATAGGCATTCAATCTGTTCCGGGCATGCTGTTGATATCTCCCCACTCCCAGTGACGCACCGGTTTGTTTTGCCGGATCGGGATCAACTTTCACTTCTGTCAACACATATTCGCCCAGGATATCATAGGTCTCATTTTCATTGGTATAGAACGATGAAGCGAGCATACTCAGTTTCATTCCTTTTACCGGTTTATAGTTCAACGTTAAAGCACCAAACGATGTACGGAATAAATCCTGTTCCTGTCCTTCGAAAAAGACGGTGAGCTTACGGCCGGTACTGTATGTTCCGAAAGTTGTTTCACGGGTCTGTGGTATAAACTGATATGAATTCTGAGAGAAGTTTCCCAGGAAAGTAAGATCAAATTTCGGATTAAGCTCATACGTCATATAGGTTTGATAGTCGAAAAAGGCTGGAGTATATTCAGCCTTGGTATCCAGAGTTCCGAGCAAATAGGATGACGTTTTATAACGAAAGCCATGCATTTGAGTAAACTTTTTACCGGCAGTACCCAGGTACGCGGAAGCCCCCAACAGGCTGACTGAAGCAGTAGCTTCAAATTCGGTTGGTTTTTTATACTGAATATCAAGCACAGATGACATTTTATCTCCATATTTTGCATCAAATCCACCGGCAGAGAAAGCCACATTTTTAACCATATCAGGATTAATAAAACTCAGTCCTTCCTGTTGTCCTGAACGGATCAACAAGGGTCGGTACACTTCGATACCATTGACATACACAGCATTTTCATCAAAGTTTCCACCACGGACATTATATTGTGAGCTGAGTTCATTGTTGGAACTTACACCGGCGAAAGTAATTAAAAGGGATTCGATTCCACCGGCTGTATTCGGCATGGCCCTGAATTTATTGGGGTCGAGCATGTCGAGTGTGGAAGTCTGACGGCGTTGACCGGTAATATTGACTCCTCCCATTTCTTTTGAGAGTGCCTGAAGTTCTACAGAGATCTGCAGGACTTGCTTGTGAGGATGAATGGTATGTTTGACAGTCTGATACCCCAGCATCGAATAAACCAGGGTAGCCGAATCTTTGACATTCATTGTCAATTCGTAAAAACCGTTTTGATTCGTAACAGTACCTACAGAGGTATTTTCAAAAAAGACATTGGCAAGTTCAATTCCCCGGTTGTTGGTATCAATGACATAACCGTATACACGCACTTTGGATTGTGCCGACAGGCCCATAGCAAATAAGAGGATAGTAAGCAGAATTATTATTTTGTTCTTCATGCTATGTGAATGTCGCTTCAGGAAAAAAAAAGATGAAAACCCTTTTTTAACGGAGATAACGCGTGTTTATTTTATAATGTTCATTGAAATGACCACAAAGATACAAAAACATAATTAAGAATAAAGAACGCATTATTCATAAACTTATAAAAATGATAATCAGCAAAAACACGTATTGAAAAGGAATTTATGAATAGAACAATTTTCTTTGTTTCGGCTTGAATGCGGTTTATGGTATTGAATAGGTTATGTGACTTAAATGCCTCAAATTAATCCTTGCGGCCGGGTCATAACCGCTGAAATACATAATAGGCAGACCCCTGGGAGATCTGAAACGTTCAAATTAAAACAGGTTGTTAAAATAAAAAGGTGGGTGAATTAAGACTCTCCGAATCATTGATTTTAAAGAGTAAACCACAAACCCAACGAACAAAACGAATATGTTTCACTCTTTGGGTCAGTTGCATTCAATTAAAGAAAACGGAATAATCCTTTTATGGAATTATAAATATTGAATAATCTATTTAGTAATTCTCAGAGTTTTTATTTTCACAGTCTTGGAATTATTTATTTCTAATAGTTCATTACTAATTACTTAGATGATTCCTTTTTGTGAATTTCGTACAAAATCAATGATATTTCTGATTTCGTCACTCATGGGGACTTCTTCTTCGACCCGGATAGCGGCATCGAGGATGCTTACATTCCCATGGTAAATTAATTCATACGCATGTGCAATGTGTTGAATAGTTTTTTCCTTAAAATCGTTATATTTCAACAGTTTTACATTCACTCCGTAATAGCTGGTGGGGTTGGTAGAGGTAACAATATACGGAGGGACATCTTTCCGGAACCGGCAACCACCCCTTACCATGCTCCAGCTACCCGCACGGGTATCCTGGAACATGCTTACCATGGAGCTGAATATTACATGCGAATCGATAATGCAATTGCCTGCAATAATTGATTTGAGACCCAGCACGCAATGATTGCCTACGCGCACATCATGGCAAATGTGGACACCTTCCATCAACGAGTTATCGTTGCCAATCACCGTTTTTCCCTCAGGGGCTGAAGAACGGCTTATAACTATATTTTCGCGGAACACATTGTTGTTACCTATTTCCAGGAGAGTATCACCACCTTGATACTTGAAATCCTGAGGAACAGAACCAAGCACAGTGCCCTGATGCACCTCATTGTTATTGCCCATGCGTGTGCCGCTTAAAACACTTGCATAAGGCATTATGGTACAATTATTTCCTATTTCTACATTTTTATCGATATAGGCAAAAGGGTGGATAGTCACACCATCTCCGAGTATTGCATCGGGACTCACAAAAGCCAACGGGCTGATTGTATTCATGTTTATATTGTTTAAAGTTATTTTTTATCTTCCTCCACCGAGAGCCTGATACAGATTAATGACAGCCTGAATACGTTCGAAGCTATCCGCTACATCGGATAGCCTGGCACTCAGCAACGACTGTTGAGCTGTCAGGACTTCCAGATAGGTGGACGATCCGAATTTCATCAATTGTTGCGTTTTGTCCACCGAACTGTTTAATGATTTGATCTGCTGTTTCCGCTGGATACATTTTTCTCCTGCCGATTGATATTGATACAGAGCATTGCTTACTTCACTACCGGCAGCAAGAATACTCTGCTGAAAAGCAAGCAAAGCTGCCTGTTGTTCCGCCCTGGCTATTTTTAAGCGGGCTGTATTTGTCCCTTTGGCAAACAAGGGTTGTACAAGTGACCCTGCCACCGATATTAAAAATTTACCGGGATCGACGATAGCACCTCCGGCGCTGTTGGTCCAACCGGCCGATCCACCTAACGTAATCTGAGGATAAAAAGCCGACCGGGCCTTATTGGTGGTGTAATACGCACTTGCCAAAGCCATTTCAGCCTGTTTTACATCGGGACGATTCGAAAGCATTTGTAAGGGTATACCCACCGATAATTTTTCGGGCAAGTACTGGTCGGCAAGTGATCCACGCTGAATTTGCCGGGGACCTTGTCCAAGCAATAGCGACAACGCATTCTCAGTTTCGCGGATCTGCCTGCGAAGATCGGGCAAAGTAGCATTTACCTGATAATACGTAGCCTCACTTTGAGAGACTCCCGCCTCATTCGTCATGCCGGCTTTCTTCATAGCTTTCATGGTTTGCACGTTTTCTTCCCAGATTTTCGCTGTTTTGACTGTGATATTCAACTGACTATCAAGCATCAGCAACGTAAAGTAACAGTTGGCAATCGTAGCAACAACCTGCGTCTGCACTGCCTGACGGTACGCTTCGTTTTGCAGAAGTACCGTTTTAGCTCCACGTTTGGCATTCAGCAAACCACCAAATGCATCCACTTCCCAACTTGCCGTAACCGGAAGTGAATAGGTTTTTGCTGTAACCCCGGCAAAACTGCCAACAGTTCCCTGGGGA
>Ga0302207_1000873_pt1 | contig 11798 bp, 11 predicted proteins | sample II_Fen_E2_2_FD_198792 | JGI IMG/M metagenome (GOLD analysis project Ga0302207, IMG submission 198792) | Peat permafrost microbial communities from Stordalen Mire near Abisko, Sweden - II_Fen_E2_2 | ecosystem: Environmental > Terrestrial > Soil > Wetlands > Permafrost | place: Sweden: Abisko...
CCCTCCCAAATAATAGCAAGCTTATTGCGGTTGGCAGTCTTTAAATGGCGATCGATTGCATTGTGAACAATATTTATCTTGCCTCCGGCAAACCATTTGTAAAAGGGTTTATCCGAATCATCCAACACTTTATCCCATTTTTTATACCAATCAAGATGTTCTGCCTGTTCAGCCCAAAACTGCTCGCGATGTTCGATAGAGTATTTGTAAAGTTCTTCATATTCCTTTACATTGGCCTGGTTTACTATATCTTCCGAAGGAAAATACATGTTTGTTTTCTCGTCAAAAGTCATATTGTTGGATTTATAGGAGTGAATACTGGCAGTTTTTAATTAAAGAATAAACACTTGAAAGGCGAAATTTATTCTATAACAATTTATTATGGCAATAGTTTTACAACTCTATTAGCATGAAACAAACAATAAAATCGCGGTAGCGGTGGAGGAATTGTCCGCCAAGCAAATGCTCAAAATTGTATAAAAGTTGTCGCGTTTTGCTCGTCAAGTCGAGTCACGAAGTGGATAGTTCGTCAAAGATTTTATTCTAAAATGCAGAACTGTCTTTTCATTTCTGCTATAACCCATAACGACCGAGGCTATGGGCATTTGGCGGTTTGCGGGAGCAATCATTGCTAGTGTCTGAACCACGATTTTATCAGATGAAATGATTCATCAGATTTCATTCTTTTTTATCTGATTCATCAGCTGAATCCAGGTTCAGACAAATTCCCAACGCCAAACATTATACGCTACGCTCAACAGGGGATTAGAAATAATTAGCTACGCTGACAGTTGGTTCCCACCGACCAGCCCGCACCTTTGTGCAAGTAAGTAATGATTATATATCCGCGAGGACAGGGGTTACATAATTCATAGCTTGCAAAAAAATAATGCAATTACCGTTTTATCGATAATTGCATTATTTTGTTGTTAGTTCCCTTTTCCCAAGACAGGCGTGGTCCTCTCGTCTTTTGTCTTTAATCTTCTGTCTTCTGTCTTCTACATAATCATGGTAGTCTGTAATTCACTCCAGGGGCCTGACATTTCGGGATGCTTGGTATTGTACCAACGGAAGTAAATATAAAGATACTTTCCTTTATACTCAGGATTCAATTCAAGATTAAACGATCCTTTGGTAGAAAGACCTGATTTTAATCCCTCTTCATTGGTAGATGTAGGAGGAACGTTCCCAGTTTTAAAAAGATATTGCACACTATCAGCTTCGCCAAATATAGCTGCCCGTGCACCGGTAGTACTGTAACATTTTATGGCTATAATGGCTCCACCCAGTTGTTGGAAAGTAACTGAAACCGGTTCCCTGATAACCGTAATAGATCTGGTGCGGGTAGTTTTGGGTGATACGCCGCCATTGATATTAAATGCACCCCAATCATATACTGTTGCGTTGGGAGATGCTGCAATGCGGTCTAAAATATGATTTGCCTGATCGTACGCAATTGCTTTATCTATAATTTCAATCAGATTGTTACGAATAGCCCTTGTCCTGCTATTGGTTGCATCGTTGTACATCAAAAGTAATGGAGAAAATTCTGTTTCAAATCCTTTCCATTGTGTCATTTCTTCAGGTGAAATTCCAAGTCTTTCGCCATTGCTTACCGGAGCTCCACTACTGAAATAAATATTGGTTGAACCAATGTAAGTGCCGAACTCATTAATACTGCGGGGGATTCTTGTTCCTGTGCCCATACTCATTTCTTTTTTGTTATGTAATTGAAAATCATGTAGTCTCTTATCGACGGCTCAAAGATACTATCTGAATTTTCCGCTTGAAACAGGGCTAAGGACACTTTCCTGCTTTTCGGGACACTTTTCGGTAAAATAAGGACAAAACAATTGACAGTAAGCAGTAAGCGGTGAACAGTGAATAGTGAATAGTGAACAATGAACAGTGAATTTTCAACTTTCAACTATCAACTACCAACTACTAACTACTTACTGCTAACTGTCTGCTTCTTTTTTTGTTATTCTCAGTTCATCTACTATGTCTTTAAAACAGGGGGTGTATGTATCCGAGACCGGAACGTGGTGGTTGCAGTCCTTTAGGTAGAGTATCATTTTGGACGATGTGCCGCTCCACATGTCTATTTGGTTACTATTGACTATATACGAAATATTGCAACGTTTCATATACGGGTATCCGGCCACAAGTTCTGCAAAGGCTTTCAGCGTCATGATCTTTTTTAGCTCCCTTACTTTTCCTCGCTGAAGTCTGTAAACGTGTAAAGTGTTACGCCGTGATTCGGCAAAGAGTATGGTGCTTACATCGATCTGTTCTCTTTTAATGGTAATGTATCCGGAGGTTTCGGGTGGAGTAGGGGGCACGTATGTCAGTTGTTCGGTTAGCACAGCCGTGTTTTTGTAGTTTATCATACTTCCCGAAGCCCGAAGCACAGCCGGACTTAGTTGTTTGTCAGGCTTTAGCCTGGTAGAAACAAAATAGCCAAAGCCCAGAACGGTACCAATACTTACAACGCAATTATAAAACTGTAGGGCAACAAATAAACTGAGGCTAAAATCTATTTCTTCTACATATATATCGGTAAGAATCCAACTGCTGAAAGCCGACAAGGGAATGTACATGCTCAGGATATGTAGTTCTCTGAGGATGGTCCAGTTTTCGCGACGAAAATATGCCGGGCGCAGCGAGGAATAAACAATATATACTGCGGCATAGCTACCAATATAAATCAGACTGTAGGCGCTCAGGAACAAACTCTTGTGAAAGGCATGCCAGTTGGTAAGACCAAAAGGCTGAAACACATTCAGGAAAAGGGCAAAGAGGATGATCAGTACAATAAAATAGATTCTCCCTTGTCGGTAGGATAAAAACAACGGGAACGATCTGTTCAGGAAGTTTTTTATTTTTTCTTGCATAGTGGGTTAGCTCTATGTCTTCGTAAACTTTCAGACGGGTTTTACATTCAGTTAATTTCTTCTGCAAACATAATTATTTTACATAATTCCCTCCAAATTTTCAGTAAATTAATTTTGGACATCACGTATTTTTAATTCTCTGTTTTTCAGAGTCTTGAAAGTGTAATTAAATTAATTTTTGGACATCGCTATTTTTTGTACGCTATATTGTATAAAAATGTAATGTATTGGATATAAAAAACACGCAACCATCAAGTAGTATGATGATTGCGTGTTGTTCTTTCGTTTAGCGTAGATTGTCACTGTCTGAACCACGATTGTATCAGATGAAAGGATGTATCAGATTTCATTCTTTTTTATCTGATTAATCAGCTGAATCCAGGTTCTGATAATTGCCCCTTTGTCTTGTCACGGTTCACAGAACCGCGCCAGCGGGGGGGCATTTTAGTTGAATTTGATCTTTACAGGTTGTATCTCCAAATCATCCGGAACGTTTTGGAAATTATCTTTCGTGAGTACACCGTTGTTATTATATCCGTCGTCCAATATTATACTATATATGTTTATGTAAGTGACATACATAATATTTTTGTCTGTTTCGTCCGAAAAGGCGAGCGAACTTGTACTTTTGGATATCTGAAAGCTTTTAATTCCATCTATTTTATTGGGAGCTTTCGGATAATTAATTCTAACAGGCATAGTTCTTATACCATTCAGCCTTCTTTCTTCAGTTATAATATAGTATTTCTTGTTCAACTCAATAAATCTAATCCAGAAGCCCTTTTTCACTTTCGGTAATTCAGGATAGACTTTGAGAACAATTTTATCAGATTTATAAGTTTTACCATCCACCGTCATACTCAGCGGACCTATTTTAATATCAGAAGTGTCTTTTACTTTTTCAGTCACACTTAATGATCCTCTGGCAATAATGTCTTTACTGTTTTGATAATACGCGTTGTCATTCGTTGAGGTGTTTGACGTTTCCGGTACAATAGTATAATTTATTTCTACCTTTTCGCCTACTCTGGGTGCAGGGTTAAATAATTCTAATGTAAATACTTGAGCATATGTAAAACCTGAATAAATAGTGAGGACTAAAATGCCTATAATTTTTTTCATATGGAGATTGTATTGAGATGAATTGTTTGGATTATATCGATATAAAATAATAAACATAGTTAGTAGATGTGATTGAACTTCATCTTAACCGGCTCAAATTTTATATCAGGTGGGATGCTATCGAAAAGTGCTTTACTCATGATTCCGTTATTTTTATAACCATCATTAAGCGCTACTCTATACACCATGGTATAAGTCTTATAGGCATTATTGTCGGGCATATTATCTTTATGAGATACCGGGGAAGAAGAAATATTGCTTCGTGCTTCAATAAACCGTACTCCCTGTTCTTTCAGAGCTTTGAAGTTTATCATAAAATCAGGTTTCGGAACTGGGGTCATTCTGAAAGCTGTATTGTTGGCCTCCGGTTTATTGAGTGTACGTATTTCGGTAATGATATAGTAGTTCTTCTGACATTCTACAAATCGAACCCATAAACCTGTATTTACATTCGGCAATTCGGGAAATACTTTCAAAACCTGACTTTCCGATTTATATTGTTTTCCATCAAGTTCAACTATGAATGGACCCACTTTTACTTCTTTTTTGTTTTCAATCACTTGCTCCAACTGAAAATGGCCATTGACAATACTGTTGTCAACTGTTCGGCAAGTTACTTCCGGTTTAATGGTACTTTTGGCAACCTTTACCAATGGTTCAGGTTCTAACTTGTAATATACAATTAGTTTGTCGCCAACCCTTGGGACCGGATTAAATACATCCAGCGTAAGTACTTGTGCAAATGTAAAATTTGCCAGCAATAAAAGAATTAAAATGGCAGTAGGTTTTTTCATAATGCTTGTATTTAAATTTGATTAATTTTTCAGTAATAGATATATGATTGTAAATTCATTGCCTTGTGAGTGGGCTAGGGAGGTTGGCTACTCCATTCGGTTTAATTACGGTTATTCGTCTTCTTCCGGAGAAAAAAATTCCACTTTTCTACATTTAGGGCAAATATATAAATCAAAAGATTCCCTGTTGTTGAAAAAGCCTAAGTTCAATACTGTTTGAAAATTATAATTACCCGAAAAAGCAAGAGGAACTTTACAACGGAGACATTCAATTTTTACCTCATTCTCACTTTGCGAATCATCTGCCGATTCTTTGTCGGTATCTTCCGGTAAGGTGTAATTACAATTCCAGCAAATCTCAAAGGAATCTTCCAATTCTGAGTTGCACTTTGGACAATTTTTCATAAGTTCCTTTTTTTGTTTGATTCTTCTATTTCCCCACGCGATACAATCGCGCGGGAGCTGTGTTACTGTCTGAACCACGATTTTATCAGATAAAAAGGATGTATCAGATTTCATTCTTTTTTTTCTGATGTATCAGCTGAATATAAGTTCAGACAATTGCCCCTTAGTCTTGTCACGGTTCACAGAACCGCGACAGCGGGGGGTCAAAACTATTGATATAGCATGTTTATAAATTATGTTTTCATTTTTCATTTCAATTTATGTTTTTAATATATTATTAAATAAGTTTTCCATCTTCTTCAGGCCACCAACTTTTTCTCAAATAGTCTCTATATTCATATTCATCTAATTTCAAATCACGTGCGTGATCTAAAATTATTATTTGCGGTTTCATTTTTTTGTTCTTGTCTTTAAACTCTTTGTAAATTTCGTCAACGTTTTTGATGATAGTCTTATATATGTTGACAACTCTTTGAGTTTCTAAATCATTATGGTCATTTTCTGATGGGAAATAGACTTGACTAGGTTGGTCTAAGAAGAGAATGTTAGGAGTTTTACTGCTTTTAGCAATCCAAAACATACCTAATAATGAAATAAATAAGCCAAGATGGCATGTCAAATAGTTCGAAGCACTTCCTAGTTGACTAAAACTTATTTCTTCTTTGTTGATATTATCATAGATATATAATGAAAAAGTTTCAAAATCGAAGTTAATCTTACAAGGATTCGTGTATCGTTCTTCAAAGTCTAATTCAGAGCAAATCTTACTAATCTTTTCATTCATCCATACCTTAGCCGTGTACATTTTTTTTGAAAAATCAAGACCAAGTAAATCTTCTTCAATCTTTTTCAGATACTCTTTTTTATCAGTTATTTCATTCTCAATTCCTTTGATTATATCTTTATTTAAAACATTATTAAGTTTTAATTCTAATTGAGCTTTTGCATAAATAGCTTTATCATGAGTAGTCTTATAATCCCCGATGTCATTAAATTGATCTTCAATATATTTGATTTTTGAATTAAGATTGGAGATTTCTTTTTTTACTCCTTCTCTTTCTTCTTTTAATTTAAATAGTTCTTGTGAATAATCTTTTGTGTGAAAATTCAAACTCTTTAATTCATTTTCTAAATCATCTTTAGCTTCAAATAACTTCTTTAATTCATTGTTAGCTATATCTACACCATTATTACATAGAGGACAAACGAAATTAGTTTTGATAAGTTTTGAGTTAGATTTGTATTTTAAAATCTCCAAATTTACATGATAATCAGTCGAATACTTAGAATTAAACTCAATTGAAGTAATTCGTTTGCTTATGAAATTTAGTTTTGATTTTAACTCTTCTCTTTCATCCATTAAGTTTAAATATCTAATTCTAGATTCTTCAGATATTATTGCATTTGTATTATAGTCAGGTAAATGCTTACTTATTTTAATTATTTCATCAAAAGTAAAAGAATCATCAAAATTTTTACCAATAATTGAAAAGTAGTTCTTACAATGTTCTTTTGCTTCTTTTTCTTGAGTTTCAACTAACTTAATTTCTTTCTCAAGTAATCTGTATAATTTGTTCAGTTCGTCATTAATCTTTTCTTTCTCCCTTTTAAAAATAAAATAGTCGTTATCAACCCAACCAGCAAAAATTGGGAATTGATCTATAGTGTCTTTTTTATTATAGTAGTCATCAAAACGAGAAAACAAAGCGTGTTCACTTGAAATAAGATTCTGATATTGAAGAAAGAAAGTCATCATATTTCTAATACTTGGAGTATGAGACTTATTAGGATCATTTTCAGAGTTTTCTACGAGTTCAAAAATTGCATTTAATTGTTTCTTTACTGAATCAAGAGTTTGTTCCTCTTTATTTTGAAAAAAAGTTTCATCAATGTCTTTTACAATATCTTCATGTTTCTCAAAAAATAAATACATTTTATTATTACCGCTATTCGAAAAACTTTTTCTACCAAGTATAATAAAGTTGTTATTGTGGTTTAATATCAAACAATAGATGTTCGTGTAGTCTTCAATTTCTCCTGAAGGAATTGTGTTACGTTTACTGCAAAAGCAATAATCGAATATTTTTAATAGAGCACTTTTTCCAGAACGTGAGGAACCCGAAATAATATTAACACCCTCGTTTAATTTCACTTCTCTTTTAGAGCCATCTTTTCCTAACAAAAGAATCTTGTAAATTATAGTGTTCATAGTTGCTGGATGTTACATTTTAAAAAAATCGATTTAATCTCCTCTGTTCTAAATACAATTCCTAGGTTATTTGAACTCTTATAATAGTCTCTTAAAAATGGGTCGTCGTTCGTTTTATAATCCATTTTTTCAACCGGAATAATATTACCGTTTTTAATATCTATATATTTTTTTTCGTAAGCAACTAACAGAGCTCTTCCTGTTAATTCTTTATTTGCAAGATATTTAATTTGCATATCATGTAAACAAGAATCGTTTATCAATGAATCATTATTGAATGTAAAAATAGTTTTATTTTTCCGTGAAGGGTTAAAGAATAATGAATTAAAGTTGCTATTTGAATTCGCATTAACTAGAATGTTTTGTCTGATGCTTTTTGTCAAGACAAATGGAACAATAAGATTCATTAGATGTAAGTTCACAAAAGATTTATCATAACCATGAAAAAAATAAGGGAAAAGCTCACTAATCCAAAATGGAGAAAGCTCAATCTCAATTACACTATTTGTTTTCATACTTCCAGTTGTGTTTAATTTCGTCAACTATTTTATGAATATTTCCTAATTGAAATCTTTCATTGTTTTCAATTAATTCTAGTTGTTTTAAATTTATTTGTTGACTTCTATAATAATTTGATACTTCATTTCGACTTTCGCTAATAGACAGTTGCTTAATATTTTTTAAATTTCTCAATAAATCCTTTGAAAATATATCTAATGAATTTTGATATACTAAGAGGTTGGGAAACTCACTTATTATATCATTAATTTGTTCTGAAGCAATGAAATAATTTTGAATAGCATCATCAATAGGTTCACCATCAATGTTTATTTTCTTGATTTCCCTTACAAATTTATATTCATGATAATTTTGTAATTCATTAGTATCAAGTTCATCAACGCATTTAAGCTTATATTTCTTGTCATCTTTAAGTTTTCGTAGTAATTCATGAAGTTCAGATGTTTCAATGACCCATTCATCTCGATCAATGCCTACATCAATAACAAAAGCCTTTGCAGCATTAATTAAACGTTTCCTTACAGCTACAGAATCATGTTTAAAACATTCCAAATTTGAAAGATAAGAGTTAATTTCACTGGATTTAGGTGCGCCAATAATTACAGTTATCTTATCAAGTATTGTAAGCAAATCTTTTTTTGTGTAATTCTTATCATAAGAAAGTATTGTATCAAGTGCTTTTATTTTTGCTTTAGATACATTTATACGACTTCTTATTTGAGGTTCTAAACATTTGATAATATGATATTTTTCTTCCTTATTCGATGTATTCCATCTAGCAACACATTCTGAATCTGAAGCATCCGATGTGGTAAGAATAATTAACTTTGAAAAACTTTGAAAACAATCAAAATCAACTATCCAATTATATAGAGTATTCCAAAATTGGTCACATTGGAAAGTAAAATTTGTTTCATATTGTTTTATTTCATATGAGTAAAGTTTCTCTGATGAAATATCTCCTTTGTGTTCAATTTGGATTCGCTCTCCTGCTTTAGCCTCCAAACAGATCTTAACAGCCATTGCAAACTGATATAAGTCACCTTTTTTCTGTTTAAAGGAGTCTCCTCTAGTAACTTTTGGGGATTTTGTTTGACCTGTCATAATTCAATTCTTTAGTTTAAAGTTGGTTTGTCTTTTTTTTTCACCTAAGGACAAAGGCTATGGGTATTTGTCCGTCACAGCTGACAGGGGAGCATTCGCTATCGTGAAATGACAAAGTGAATACGGGCGCAAAGACTACTAAGTGAGTTTAAAACAGTAGTCTAGCATAGTTTGTTATGCGCATTTATTCAATTTCTTCAATCATTCTTTTTAGTTTGCCTTCAGCTTTTTTTCTCCAGTTTGTCTTATCCTTGCTTTGTTGTAGAATATAGTTTGGATTGCTTTTCAAAATACGGTAAAAGACTTTCTTTTTGGGGCATTTTGCATAAATAACATCGCTTTCTATCCACCAAATTTTTGCTATCTTTTGATAATCAAATAAAGCTTTAATGAACTCAGAAGTTGATTTATATCTTTTATTATAATCTACAGAGGTTGCTTTTTTTATAATTGTTTTGATTCTGGTTGGTATATATACTGGTAAGGAGTTTAAATCCAGTATTTTACCTTTTATAATTAGATTATTCAAACAAAATCTCAAATAATCATATTTTTCTAAGTCAGTCGGTAGTAGATTGTATTTTTTGAGTTCCCTCGCTGTTAACCATTCGATTGGTGTATTCATGGGGAATTTACCACCAAGCACTTGATACAATATTATGCCAACTTGATAAATATCTGATTCTATGTAATATTTATTCTCAATCAATGCCTCATATGGTCTATATAGAAATGAATATGTTGAGGCATTTACGAAATTATCCTCTTTGGGAATTTTCCTTATTGTTCCGAAGTCAGCGAGATATGTTTTAACCCCATCGTTTAAATCTACAAGGATATTCCCTGTTTTTAAATCTCTGTGAACCATCAGATTACCATCCTTATGTAATTCCGTTAAAGCTTTTAGTACATTTACAATAATTTCAATAGATATATCTGTCGGAACTATGAATTTATCTATAATATTTTGTAAGTCTCCACCACTCATTTCTGGTGTAAGGTAAAAAGAAATATCTTTATCAATGATTCTTGCATCTAATATTGGTAGGATATTCTCGTGAGATATTTTTTTTAATAACTGAGCTTCTTCGTGTCCACTCCCATCATTTAAATTGTAAAATTTAAGAGCAACTCTATCTCCTAAAATAATTCTTTTCCCAAAATATAATTCTCCAAAACCACCTTTATTTGAATATCTATCAATTATAATATCCCTTTGTTCAGTTATAAACTGTCTGATTCTTGGATCAACTGCTGAGTCATTCATATTTTAGTTTAATAAATAGTTTGATAATTTTGCTGCTTTTTCTTGATAGTTGTGATCTAATTTAATATCAAATTCATTCTTTTTGTAAAATGAATTTAGTGCTTGTGGAGATATAAATTCAATTTCTTTTTTTGTGTAGCATTGAATAAGTCCTTCAATCTTAAACGATAATGCGGAAGACGAATATGGTCCTTTAGACTGTCTAGTAAGAACTGCAATTCTATCCGGATTTATATTGTCGAAATGAGTATAAATGAGTGATTGAAAGTTTCTTACTTCATTGTTATCTTTATCGTCATTTATTTTTAAGTGTTTAAAGCTATTTGTAACATTATAAACACTATCTGCATTTTGCTCAAGTACAAAAAAAATTGCCCTGTCATTATCAATTTCAATTCCAATTGTTTTCATGTTGTTGTATTAGTTTTTTTAATTGTCCATACCAATATATGTGAACTTAATGATCGTATATTTCTTTATTTGGCAGAATATGTGCAGTAGAGTTGCGCATAGTTCTACTTTATAAGTACTTGCTTTATCCTAACTTATTTTTTAGCACTCCAAAAATACAAACTATAATTAACTTACGCAATAATAATTATGTTTATTTTGAAATTTAGATTAATAATGCTTATTTATTCTTAGATTTTAGTATGTGTAGAAGCTATCGGGATATATAGTTCTGTTGCGGTGGTGGATAGATGTCTGGTGCAGGCATATAGCTGTTGCTACATTACGCAAGGATAGGATGAGCTAGTGTAAGGATGCTATAAGATAGTGCTATTTCAGCGCTACATAGTGTAATTTTAAAACGGCTTAGTACTTTTTCATCGCTACATAGTACTTTTTCATCGCTACATAGTGGCTGGACGAAATGAAATAGTGGCTGGACAAACCGTCAAGGTAGCTGGACAAACCTTCAAGGTGGCTTGAAGAAACGTCAAGGTAGCTGGAAGAACCGTCAAGGTGGCTGGAAGAACCGTCAAGGTAGCTGGACAAACCGTCAAGGTAGCTTGAAGAACTGTCAAGGTGGCTTGAAGAAACGTCAAGGTGAGTTGTAGAAATGAAAAACCACTATGTAGCACTGTTGAATAACTGTCAACATGCTTATTAGTAGTATTATACGTTGATAGCCTGCTATGATAGACTTTTTTTTCACAAACTGTTATTATTTACGGCCTACTGTAACAGAACTTTATGCAATAAGTAAATGATAAATATAATTGACGTGTAGTGCGTTTAATTGATAGATGCTGTTTTATAGCAGAGCTTATAGATTTTATCCTACTTGACAGGGATTGACCCCTTGTATGGTGAGCCGAACCAACGGTCAGCATTCCCTAAAGCGTAAAAATACCCCCTGTTTGAGACCCTGTGAATTTTACAACTAATTTCAAAAGTTATGTAACATTTTCCCTGTGCTGTGTTCTTACATTTGCGGTGTTATAAAAACTCATTTATAACTCCGTAAATAACAAACAAGA
>Ga0302207_1000875_pt1 | contig 11774 bp, 3 predicted proteins | sample II_Fen_E2_2_FD_198792 | JGI IMG/M metagenome (GOLD analysis project Ga0302207, IMG submission 198792) | Peat permafrost microbial communities from Stordalen Mire near Abisko, Sweden - II_Fen_E2_2 | ecosystem: Environmental > Terrestrial > Soil > Wetlands > Permafrost | place: Sweden: Abisko...
CAGAATATCAGCAATTACGCCTATGAAAGTTTGTTAACATCAGCTACTCAATATGCCTATCTGTTCGGCACTCCCGAAAAACTCTATCAGGGCGTAGCAGCAGTTGCTTTGGGCAATGCCAATATTAAATGGGAAACTACGCAATCCACAAATATCGGTGTTGATGTAGAATGCTTGAATGGTAAGTTGATATTGATGGCCGATTATTATAACAAAACCACCCACGACATGCTTTTAGTGGAGCCAATTCCCTCTTTCCTGGGTTTTGAAACTGGCCCTACCACCAATGTAGGTTCGGTGAATAACCACGGATGGGAAGGTCAGATTGACTGGAAAGATAAAATTGGGAAACACTTTAATTATAGCATTGGCGCAAACATTTCAACCATTAATAATAAAGTGTTGAGTTTAGGTACAGGCAAAGCTATATTAAGCGAACCTATGGTTGGTGAAAGTACAACCTACACCACGGTAGGTTATCCAATAGGTGCATTTTGGGGTTACAAAACCAACGGCGTTGTGCAAACGGCCGAACAATTGGCAGATGTGAAAACCCGCCAGCCCAATGCTGGGTTGGGCGACGTGGTATTTGTTGACAATGATGGTAACGGCGTTCTGAACGATTTGGATAAAACAATGATTGGTAATCCTATTCCACAGTTTTATTATGGTTTTAATATCAACATGGAATACAAAGGATTTGATTTTTCGGCCAGTTTTGAAGGCACTTACGGAAACGATATTTTTAATGCTATGCGTTATTATACCTACAGCTTATCCAGCGTTACTCAAAAATCGGTAGATGTGCTCAATTATTGGACACCAACGAATACCAATACTACCATGCCGCGCCTAAATGGAAATGACCTGAATGATAACCTACGCTTCTCCGACAGGTACGTAGAAGATGGCTCGTACCTTCGTCTTAAAACGCTACAAATTGGTTATGCATTGCCGCCAACTGTTGCTAAAAAGATATTCATGACAGGCTTACGCATTTTTATTTCCAGCGATAATCTGCTTACATTTACCAAGTTTTCTGGCGCAGATCCTGAAATTGGACAACTCACTGCGTCCAATACACTTAGCAGAGGAGTTTATATGGGTAATTATCCGCAAGCCAAAACAGTAGTGGCTGGTATCAGTATTACATTATAATTCATAATTGATAGTTCATAATTGATAATTCCAACGACTTATATTAGAATATGAAATCATTTAATACCATTGGAATACTCATTGCGATTACATTACTCTGGAGCTGCAACGATGATTTTTTGAATAAATCAAAACTGGGAGCATTAACCACCCAAAACTTCTTTGTGACTGAAAACGATGCTTTTCAGTCCGTCGTAGCTGCCTATTCCGACCTCAAAGACTATCGCTACGGTTGGACTATTTGGTGCTTTGGCGATGTCTTGTCAGAAGATGCTACCTACAGTGGAGCCGACAGTGATGTGCAATCTTATGCACTCATGGAGTCGTATCATTTCCCTGCCGACCATCCGCGCATCCTCGACCGTTGGCAGGTGTTATTTAGGGGGGTCAACAAAGCAAATCAAGCCATTGATGGTATATCACAGATGAATGCTGCCTTATTTAAAACCCAAAACCAGAGCCGACTTTTGGGTGAAGCTTTATTCCTTCGTGCTTATTATTATCACGAATTGGTCATTGCTTTTGGTGATGTACCATTGATGATAAAAACGCCAACCATTGACGACAAAACGCTTACCCGCACACCTGTAGCCCAAGTGTATGCGCAAATTGAGAAAGATTTGAATGCCGCTGCCAGTTTATTGCCGGCCAAATCATCATTGAAAATGGCGGACGATGCCGGTAGAATTACCAAAGCCACTGCCAACGCCATGCTTTCGCGGGTGTACCTCTACCAACAGAAATACGAAGAATGTAAAATTGCCTCCAAAGCAGTATTTGCCGAAACAGATTATACCTTGCTGCCAAATTTTGCCGATGTGTTCAAGCTAAGCGGTGAACATTGTGCCGAATCCATACTGGAAGTTACGCAATATGACTCGCCAAGTGGTCCAATTGTAAATGCCTTCAATAACAATGGTAATTTTCAGGTACTTTTTATGATGCCTTTTGGTACTACTTATGGTTTCGGTTTAAATCAACCTCAAGCGATTTTGGCAAAAGCATTTATTAGCCAGGGCGACAGCATACGCAAACATGCCTCCATGCTTACCGAAGATAGTTTGCGTGTATGGGAATCGGTTGCTAACTTTGCTAAATTGGCACGCAACAGAACAGGCTATTACAATCAGAAATTTTATTTGAAACCTGCCCAACGGTCTATCAATGGTAGAAATAATCCTACCAACATCCGTTTAATCAGACTGCCGGAAGTGTTTCTAAACTATGCCGAAGCGTGCACGATGCATCCCACGGCAGGAGATGGCGAAAACGAAGCCCGCACTTATTTGAATAAGGTCAGAAATCGCGTACATTTACCCGATAAAATCAGCTCCGGAACTGCCTTGTTCGACGATATTATGCTGGAGCGCCGATTAGAGTTCGCAGGAGAAGGTCGCCGCTACTGGGACATGGTTCGAACAGGCAAAGCTGCAACAGCATTTGTGTCGAAAGGGACTTTTAACCCTGTTACCTGTAATCTAATGCCCATCCCACAAGCCGAAATTGATGCCAGTGGAGGTTATATTACACAAAATCCCAGATGATTATGCGATTCAGGAATACAATCAAAATTTCTATGCTTTTATAATCAACCAACGTGTTCATGAATTAGAGCGAATAATTCATGAGAACAACCTTGAATTCAGAACATGGTTATTTGACAGCAAGGCATATTCTGATTCACCTCATATTCAGCTTTTAAGTGTACTCCGCACCATCATCCGACTGACTTATTTAGTACAGGTTGTGTTATCAGTCGTTGCAAACTCACTTCTAATCAGAAAGTATGGTTCAAAAGCCGAGCAATTTTATTCGGACGTAGAAGATGGGAAATACAACAATGCCAGATACTGCAACCAAACGTAATTTATATAACAAGCCACCGAATGATTTACATCATCCGATGGCTTGTTTTTTATAGAAACATGTTTTTCCAGCCTTACTTTGTTGTGATTTTGAATACTTTTAATTCAACTCTTCTGTTTTTTATACGATTAGCTTCCGAAGTGTTTGGAACCAACGGTTGGTCATACGCTTTACTTTGCGTGAACAACTGAGATTCGGGAACACCCTGTTCGATAAATTTCTGTTTCATTGTTTGAGCGCGTCTCATTCCCACTTTCATGTTGGCAGCATGTGAACCAATATTACAGGTATGGCCAATAATGTATAAGCGGATTGATGGATTACCTTTCAACATGTCGCTTATCGTTTTAATTTTAGCATTCTCCAGACCTGTAGGAATATCAGAATTTACATCAAAATGAATGCTGATAGATTCTGCCAGAGTCTTCACAACGATGAAGCTATCAACCTTCTGAATCACTTCTTCTTTTACGGCAGGAATTATTTTTACCGTATCTTTAGGTGTTTCAACTATTTTCGGAGTTTGAATTACAGCCACCGTTGTATCTTTCTGTACTTCCTTTTTCAGGGTGTCAACCGTCTGAACGGTTGGCTGAGAAACTGGTAATTCTACCGGTTTTTCGATGACCGGTTTCTTTTTGCCAATTTGTAAATACACTCCCACTTTTAATCCGACAGAAACCGGTAATACATTTGCAACCTGGTTAGAAGCAAACATACCGTTATAAGTTCCATCTTTTTGATAAATTGTTTTTGTATCGGGAGTTATCGTGTTATTTAATCCGTAATTAAAATATCCGCCTACATACAAATCCATGCATGGCGAAAGTTTATAAAGTCCGCCCAATTCAGCAATTACTATAACAGCCGGCTTTAAGGATAAATTACCTTTAAAATCGGTAACTGTGGAGAATCCATGTTGAGGCAGATTGTTTAATTCGACGTTCCACTGCGGATAATAGCCGGTGGTGGTGATATCTCCACCCGCTGATTTATAACCGGCATTGAGCGGAAGCGCTATTTTAGCTCCGGCCGAAGCCATCAGCCCCCACTTTTGATTAAAGAAGTGGCGGTATTGTGCCATTACGGGAATTTCAACATACAAGGCCTGTTGTTTTTCCTGCCAGTTCGTATATTTCGTTTTGAACAGGTACGAATCTCCGTCGGTATCAACTTCCGGACTGGAGGATAAAAAATTGTAGGTGGATATTGAACCAAATGATTGCAGTCCGACACCCGTCTGAATACCCCATTGTGGATTAAAAAAGTAACTGTACGCGGCATTCAGCGTAAATCCTGCCTGTCCTTTTTGGGTTCCATCCTGAATTTTATACGCTAAGTTGTTCAGTCCGCCTCCCACATTGAAGTGAAGGTAACTTCCCGCTTCCTGTGCCGGTATCATTCCGCAAATTAGTAAGCTTAATCCTATTATGATTTGTTTTGACGTTTGTTTAAATGCTCGTTTCATATCTTCGTTTTGTTGTTTACATGAATTTAAAAAATACTGAAGTTCGCAGACAGTTGATTCACTGCCTGCGAACCGGTTTTTTATTTTTCTACGATTACTTTAAATACATAATCCTTACCGTTTGCTGTGGTGAGATGACCAATGTAAATTTCCTGAACCGAAGGTAAAATCAGGCTGTTTATTCTCTCCACTTTATCGGAATGACAAACGCGAACTCCCTGAAGCGTGAATATGGATAATTCGGCTCCTTCCAACTCCTTATCTTCAAATCCTAACACCTTAACCGAACAAGGTTGATTTATTTTCACCGGATTCGGATAAGCACTCACCTTTTTGGATAATGCAATATTCAATTCCTTCGGACAGGTATAGAGTGTTTTTCCATCGACTGTTGTTACTTTCAATGAATAGGAACCTATCAGACCAACGGGATCATTATAGAATTGTTTGGTTGCACCTTCGATAGCCACTCCATCTTTATACCATTGGTAAGTGGCAAAACGCATGCTTTTGTTATCACACAGAATCACATCGTCGAACTTGCTGATTATATAATCGGATGAAACATTGATGGTAAACAAGAATGTGTAGGCCGGGCTTTCGGTTCCAAGTTCATTCTTCACCTGCAAGGTTCCCTGATAATCACCATCAGGAGTACCTTTCGGAATGGTAATGGATAGATTTCCAATCGTATTACTTGTTGGTAAGTTGGTGTAACTCACATTCTGAATTCCGGCAGTAAGAGCAGCCTGATTGAATGTAATTTTATACTGCGTTGGTGTTCCTGTCAAAATACTATAAGCTAAATCCAATGTTGCATTCTCGCAACCAGGAGCAGGCGTTGCTAATGGACTCAACGTAATATTATCGGATATTTTAGCTCCGGTTATTACATAGTTTTCAGGGGCCAGGTAATTGTCTTTGGCACTACCACTCAGCGTGTACACCACCGTAATGGTTTTATTACTTCCCACAGTTGCATTGTCATAAGTAGCCGTTGCAGTTACCGTCACCTTATTGGCATCGACGTTTTCAACCCCCTGTAGCGTTCCGGTTGTTGTTATCACAGCTGTTGAATTTCCATCCAGCATTTTATTGGTAACTACCACCGGAGCAGAGATTGTCAGTTGTTTGCGGACAATTTCAGCAGCAGCAAGTGTATATACGTAATCAGCGGGGGCAATATAATTCCCACTTGCCGATCCATTCAGCGTATAATGTACGGTAATTATTTTTCCGGAACCTGCATTTGCATCCGAATAGGCAGCCGTAGCAGCCAGGGTTACATTGTTTATATCAGCCATAACCACTTCGGATAAAAAGCCTGCAATTACATCTGCTTCCAAGCTTCCATCGTATACTTTTCGGAGGTTTAGTGTAGGATTGGTTACCGAAACCTGTTTTGCAGTAATAATACCTGTTGCACCGGTTGGGATGTAACTGATACTATAATTTCCGGTTGCATCGGCGGCACCATTCTTTATCGTAAGTCCCGAAGAAGTCAATACATGTGTTGTTCCCACATTGGCATTATTGAATACCTGCGTTGGAACAGTATTTACTACATCGCCATTGACTAATGCGTCATAGACCGGAGTAACTGAAGAAGAATTCGTTCCATCATATACTTTGGTGTCAGTCATTGCAGTCACATTTATGGAAAGTTTGCCAATGGTTAGTTTTGCTCCAACAAAGGTTTCTTCATAATTACTTCCATAGGTATAGTTTCCTTTGCTGATTGCATAATCCGCAACCGTTTCACCAATTGCACGAGTCAATGAACCACTTGCAACATCACCACTTACAATGGTCCCCGAACTAACCTGAACTGTCAAAGTTGGATCAGCATTTCCATAGACTTTCGATTTTGCATCGGCTGTGATTGTAATTGGACGTTTGGTAATACTCAAATTCTTGCTTACAAAAGTTTCGTCGTAATTAGCTCCAAACGTATAATCTCCTTTAGTAATAGCATAATCAGCAACAGTTTCACCAATTGCACGGGTCAATGAACCACTTGCAACATCACCACTAACAATGGTTCCCGAACTAACCTGAGCTGTCAAAGCAGGATCAGCATTTCCATAGACTTTCGATTTTGTATCGGCAGTCAGGGTAATCGGACGTTTGCTAATGGTCAGATTTGCAGGAACAAAAGTTTCGTCGTAATTGCTGCCATAAGTGTACGTTCCCTTGCTGATTGCATAATCCGCAACCGTTTCACCAATTGCACGGGTCAATGAACCTGTTGCAAGATCATCTGTTACGATTGTTCCGGTTGTTACTTGAGCTGTGAATGTCGGATCAGCATTTCCATAGACTTTCGATTTTGCATCGGCTGTTATGGTAATTGGACGTTTGGTAATAGTCAGATTTGCAAAAACAAAAGTTTCATCATAATTCGAACCAAATGTGTACGAATCTTTACTAATAGCATAATCATTTACATTTTCGCCAACTGCACGTTTCAATGTTCCACTTGCAACATCACCACTTACAATGGTTCCCGAACTAACCTGAACTGTCAAAGTTGGATCAGCATTTCCATAAATTTTCGATTTTGCATCAGCAGTCAGGGTAATCGCACGTTTGGTAATATCTAATTTGCCATCTTCAAAAGTGACAGTATAATTGTTTGAAGTAAGTCCTTCCGGTTTAATAACATAATTTAATCCGGCGTTTACTGCTGTAGCGGCAGTTCCGCTGAAGACTAAAGTACCTGTCAGTGCCGTGGCAGTCTCATTCTTTACAAAACCGGTATACGTCACGGAGAAGTTGCTCAATGCCAACCCATCGTAAACTTTCGATTTATTGTCAGCTGTAATTTTCAGTGCAGCTTTGTTTACGTCTAAAGTCCGTTCAACTGCTGTTGCAGCAAAAGTAACATTATCACCTGTCTGCGAAGCCGTGATTTTTGTATTACCCGCTTTGAGAATGGTTGCCTGATTGCCCACAATACTTACTACCGTTGGATCAGCAGCGGTATAAGTTACGGTGAGTCCTTTGTCTGTTGTGGCATCACCCAATGTAAAGGCCGCATCGCCGTACGTTTTTGGAGTAATGGCAGGATAGGTAATTGTTTGAGTAACTTTATTCAGGGTGGCAAACTGCCATGTGTTTGAAGCTGCCGTAAATCCTGCAAAACTATTATCGTATTTATCTTTTACAAAACCGGCATCTAAACCTACACTGAATAGCGTATTAACCGGAAGATTAGCGGTAAGTGTAATGCCAACAGTCTTTTTATCTGACGACAACGTAAATAATGCTTTATCGGCAGCCACAGATAAATCGTACGATTTTACAAGTGATGCACCGTTGTAAATACTCAGAACGCCCGTAGTTCCTAAACTCACTTCTTCATCGAAAGTCAAGCTAAGTGTAGGCTGCAAAGCTACTCCTGTGGCATTTATAGCCGGAGAGTAAGTACTTACGACAGGAGCTACATTATCAACAACATTAATGATGAACGTTTGATCGGCGTATCCGGCACTATTGGTAGCACGCAGTACTACATTGTGTGGACCGACATCTGATTTTAAAGGCGTACCTTGTAGAGTAACGCTGGGTTCTATGCGGTAGACTTGAGCTGTTCCATACAAGCTATATAGTATTGAACCATTTTCTGTCAAAGAGAGTCCCCAAACATTGTCTGTTGCTGAATTTGAAACTAATTCATTACTGGAAAAATCGGGTTTGTATTTTCTCAGACCGCCCATTTCTAATGCAACATAAAAATTACCATACTTATCCACTTTTACCGAAGTTACGCCATAATTCAATTTTGTGAGCGCAGTGCTTAGTGTGGATGTAGATGTATTGTATTTTAAAATGCTTCCATTACGGAATGTGGCGATGAATAAATCTCCATTTTGGTCAAAACTTAAGCCTATAGGTCCATATCGAGGTATGCCATCGGTCGAAGTTAAGATAGTTTCTTTAATTTTTGAATCGTTTTCTTTAATTCTTACTATTTCGCGACTTGTATAATCAGAAGCATAAATCCAACCATCTTTTTCTGTCAAAGCAAAGGCACCACTTGTGAGTGAGGCAAAATTTTCTTCTGCAGCTTCCGGATGATTTAATGGAATTCGGGTTATCGAATTAACGCTTTCATTAGCCCGTGGGATATAAATATAACCATTTGCAACAAGTAATTCCGTAACAGTACCAGGCATTAATCCTGATTTCCAAAATGTTGTTGTTCCATCAGAAGTTATTTTGTATATTGTTAACGGGTCTGAGTTTTCGGCATATTTTATGGCATAAGTATTTCCTTCACTATCACCAGTTACACCCATAAACTGCTCACCTGCAGGAAAATTCCCAATAGACTTCACAGTGCCTATATTTTCTCCGCTCTTGGTCAACCAACCAGGAAGCGTTGGAGCAGTTATAGTTGTAGTCAAATCACTCCCTGTATTGGCCGATACGTTATAGATATACGGCTGACCATAGCCCACAGTAATAACTGGTGTGCTGGTAAATGTTGGAGCAACAATTACTACAAAATCAGTGTAGCTTTGTCTTTGTTCTCCATTACTGAGTACAACCTTGATTCTACCACTCACAGATCCGGTTGGGATAGTAAATGTGATGCTGGTTGCAGTACAAGCTGTAATGGTAGCTTTTGTGCTGCCAATATATACCTCGTTATCAGTTAGCACTGTGTTAAAGTCTAAGCCTGTAATGGTTACTAATGAACCAATTATTCCTGAAGCCGGGGTGAATGAGGTGATGATTGGCGACATTTTAGGCGTTTTAAACGTCAATTCGTCTCCATAACTTGTTCCAGCATTATTCGTAGCATATGCCCGGATATAATACGTAGTTTCTGGTACTAAACCTGTAATATCAGATTTAAAATCCCCGACAGTATTAATTTCACCTTGTGAGGTTTTGGTGGTAAGTGATATATCCGGACCGTGAGAGGTACTCCATACCACACCGTGTTGTGTTGGATTCACATCTCCTAAACTGATTATTGATCCTCCTCCTTTAGCAATTGAAGAGCAAGTAATGACAATTGGTAGAGTAGTTACTGTTGGAGCAACAGCTCCTTCAACTATATTACCATAAAAATCTTTCCATATGATAGCCTTTTCATACAGCTCTTTTGAGCCGGCAGGAACATATAGTTTACAAGTAGTTTTGATAACTCCATCAAAAACTCCTGGCGAGCTAGTTAAATCAACCGGAATTACAGGTAAGGCAAAGATAGAAGTCAAACCTGTACATTCAGCGAAGGTTCCATCGCTTATTGCAGAAATTGATGATGGAATAGTTAGGGAAGTCAAACCTGTACAACGTGTAAAAGCAGCTTCATGTAAGAAAACTCCTGAATTAGGGATGACCAATGTTCCTTTTAACCCCGTACAATAAGCAAATGCATATCCTTCGATTGTTTTGAGAGAAGAATTTGCTTCGAAAATAATTGAGCTTAGTTTTTCACAACTTTGAAAAGATTGCGATTTAATAGTAATAATTCCTGAAGGAATAATGAGTGTTCCACTTAACCCAGTACATTCATAAAATGTTGTTTCCTCGATGGTAGTAACTTTAGATGGTATCGTTAAAGAACCCGTAAATCCGCTACAACTTAAGAATGCTCCTCCCCCAATAGTTTCCAAATTTGAAGGTAAATCAAGCTTACCTGTAAAGTTGCAACCTACAAATGCCTCACTTCCAATGCTTAGAAGAGATTCGGGCAAAATCAAACTGCCTGTAAATCCTTCACAACCCCCAAAAGCTCCATTCCCAATAGTCTTCACCTTGAAAGGTATATTCAGACCACCGGATAATTTATTACATCCAGAGAACGCCCCAACTCCAATCTCTAAAAGAGTGGATGGTAAAATTAATTCATCTTTCAGTCCTATACACCCCTCAAATGAGCTTCTCCCAATTGAAATACTATTTAAAGGTAAACTAACCGTGATTAAACTGGTTTTTGCAACATAAGTTAAAGGGTCGCAGAACGCAAACTGTGGAATTTCATTATCAGGATACGTGATTTCTGTCCCCGGATTCCCGGTACCATCTGTTCCTTTATAGGTTACTACGGTTGCCTCACTTATATCCAATACAGCTAACTTCGGCATATTATCACGCATCGCTTTAAAGTCCAGGTCATTGATAGTGCCAGTAATAGTAAGGTTGGTTACGGTAGTCAGATCGCCACCTGCAGCAGTAATAGCTGCCGATAAACCAGCTGCGGTCGAGACTACGGAAATTGTAGTTGGCGCAACAAAATATGTAAACTGATCTACGTTACTTGTGGCACTGGTTCCATCTGCCGTTGTAACAGTTATATCAACTGCTCCGGCAGAACCCGCTGGTGAAGTGGCTGTGATTTGTATATCCGAATTTACCGTATAGCTTGAAGCTGCAGCGGTTCCAAATTTCACTCCGGTAACACCGGTAAAGTTTGTTCCGGTAATAACTACTGATGTTCTTCCACCTGTAGGACCACTTGTAGGAGAAATGCCGGTAATAGTTGGAAGAATTCCCTTCGTTTTAAATGTTATGTCATCTCCGTATGTTGTTCCTCCAGAATTTACAGCTTTCACTCTGAAATGAACCATTGTATTAGGCGTCAATCCGGTAAGTGAACAGCTGACTGCAGTTGCAGAAGTACCGGTAACAGGACTTTGGATTGCAGTAGCTGTACTTCCATAACTTGTTGTAGTTCCGTATTCAAAAGTAACTGTTGTAGAAAAATCATTTGCATTTACGCTGCCATTTAGCGTTGCTTCATTTTGCGTAATAGTAGTTGCTGATTGTGTGGTAGCAGTAGGAGGCACGGTTACTATACCACCATCTGTAATAGTCCAGTTAAAAGTACCTGTTAGTTTTGCTCTGGCAGTAGCAGGTGCTCCAACGTTATATTTACTACTACCTGCATGGAAAGGCACATTTTGTTGCACTGTCTTTGATGCCCAACCCGTGAGTAATGCATTGTAATTTAAAGTGGAAAGAGTTACGCCCTGAAACATTGAAGACATATCTGTAACTTTACTTATATCCCAATTACCTATATTCTGGTCAAATTTTGTGGAGTAAATGAACATATACTTCATATCAGTAACATTGCCTACATTCCAATTGCTTAAGTCTTTATTGAAATTTGTAAAACGAAACATACCCTCCATGTTAGTTACATTGCCAACATTCCAACCACCAATTTCCTGATTAAATATAGTTGCTTCTCCGAACATGTAAGACATATCTGTTACGTTTTGAGTATTCCAGGAACTTAAATCGACATTAAAATTACTGGCAC
>Ga0302207_1000876_pt1 | contig 11771 bp, 11 predicted proteins | sample II_Fen_E2_2_FD_198792 | JGI IMG/M metagenome (GOLD analysis project Ga0302207, IMG submission 198792) | Peat permafrost microbial communities from Stordalen Mire near Abisko, Sweden - II_Fen_E2_2 | ecosystem: Environmental > Terrestrial > Soil > Wetlands > Permafrost | place: Sweden: Abisko...
AAGCATGCATTACAGTTGAATACAATTTGCTCTCGCCGAAAGGGAATACATCAAGTTGTGAAGTTGCCGAAGTACTAATGGTTCAGGATGATAAGATTTATTCATCCTGCATTTTCTTCGATACAGAGTCTTTCAGAAAATTTATGGCTCAGGGTTGAGCAGGTATCCACATTTTTAATTGGATAAATATGCCGGTAAGAATAAAAGACAACCAGAAAGATGCTGAATTAAGTAAAACTGATCTGCAGATCATTTCATTTGTTTCGCAGGACCATTTTGAAAGCTGGATGGAAGAAAACAATTCATTAACCGAAGGTATTTGGGTTCGTTTCTATAAAAAAAACTCTTTTACCAAATCCATAAATTACGATGAAGCTCTTGATGTAGCTTTGTGTTATGGGTGGATTGATGGTCAGGTGAAAAAATTTGATGAACTTTCTTATATCCAAAAATTCACTCCACGACGGTCGAAAAGCATGTGGTCGAAAAGGAACAGAGAGCATGTATCAAGGCTTGAAAAGGAAAACAGAATGAAACTTTCAGGAATCAAAGAAGTTGAAAAGGCTAAAAATGATGGAAGATGGGAAAAAGCATATGATTCTCCTGGAAAAATGATTGTTCCGGATGATTTTGTTGTTGAACTTTCAAAGAATAAAAGAGCATTCGAATTTTTTGAGCGACTGAATAAAGCAAATAAGTATTCGATTGGCTGGAGATTACAAACGGCTAAGAATCCAGAAATCAGAGAAAAACGATTTAATGAGATACTGATCATGATGGATAAAGGGGAAAAGTTCCATTAAAATAATATCTTCTATACTTATCCAGAAATTCAAAACGAAATTCTATTTATTAACTATAAGTATTTTTAAGAAAATTATATTAGTTATATGCCTTCAATAAGTATTATTTTTGCAATAAAAAAAAGTAAAATCAATGGCTGAAGATAAAAAAGAACCCTGGCTAAACTATTTAGCCCTAACTACCATCATTTTTGCAGTTGCTGCAACACTGTCCACTTTTAAAGGGGGCGGATATTCCACCAAATCAATGTTGAGTCAGGAACAGGCTTCTAATAAATGGTCGTATTATCAAAGTAAAAGTCTAAAACTGTATCTTTATGAGACTCAAAAGGATGTTTTGGAATTAGATACAAAAAGTATGAAGAATGAAGAGGTTTCTGTTATTGAAGCTTATAAAAAAAAGATTTCAGATTATGAACAATCAATAAAAAGATACGATAAAGAAAAAGCGGATATTAAAAAGGATGCCGAACATCTCGAGTCGTTAAGGGATGAAGCACAAAAACATTCGCAGGCTTTTGGAATGGCGGTTATTTTTCTGCAAATATCAATTTTAATATCATCCATTGCAGCTTTAATCAAAAGGAGATACCTGTGGTTAATCGGGATTGGTGTCGGTGCAGTGGGTTTAATCTATTTTATAAACGGTTTTTTATTATTTCTATAATGAAATACAGAGAAAACAATTTGATTCAGTAAGGGATTATAAATGCGGAGCATGTTGGGTTGAAAAAACATATGTCAGATTAAATCCTGTTATCTAATTAATTTTCAGGTCTATGACTAAATAAAAAGATGGATACCTATCCGTCTTTTTTTTTATGATAATCCCCTAAGAATGTCAGTCATTTTTTAAATATTATAAACGAAATATTTCAAGAGTGAACCATTGAATGAGTTTAGAATGTATGAAAAAAATGTAGTACTTTTGTATGTACAAATCTCAATGTTAAATTCGATTGAGTATTAATAATCTCACATGGCTAAAAATAAAAAACCACTCCCGATTCTTGAAAAAATCACTATTACTGATATCGCTGCCGAAGGAAAAGCTATTGCAAAAGTAAATGACATTGTGGTATTTGTACCATTTGTTGTACCGGGTGATGTTGTCGATTTACAGGTTACCCGTAAAAAAAGCAGCTTCATGGAAGCCCGCCCCATTCATTTTCATACATATTCTGAAAATAGAATTGATGCAGTTTGTAAACATTTTGGCATTTGTGGAGGTTGTAAATGGCAAATTCTACCATACTCAGAACAAATCCGCTATAAACAAAAACAGGTAGTTGATAATTTAACCAGAATTGGAAAAATTGAGTTACCTGACATTTCACCAATCATTGGATCTTCAAAAACTGAATTTTACCGGAACAAACTGGAATTCACCTTTTCAAACAAAAGGTGGAGAACCTATGAGGAAATTGCTGATGGGAAAGAATTTGATACCATGAATGCTGTTGGTTTTCACATTCCCGGTCAATTCGACAAAGTACTTGATATCGAAAAATGCTGGCTACAGGATGATATTTCAAATCAAATCAGAAATGAAGTGCGACATTATGCCTTAGACCACGATCTGACCTTTTTCAATTTGAGGAATCAGGAAGGATTCTTAAGAACGCTATTGGTTCGTACTTCTTCAACAGGAGAGTTAATGATCATCATGGTATTTTTCCATGAAGATATTGAAGTCCAGAATGCATTATTGCAACATATTGCCGATAAATTTCCCGAAATAACATCTCTTTTATACATCATCAATTCCAAGGCAAATGATACGATTACCGATCAGGAAGTATTGGTTTTCAAAGGAAACGAATGTATTTATGAAGAAATGGAGGGATTGAAATTTAAAATCGGACCTAAATCATTTTATCAAACCAATTCGGAACAGGCCTATATACTCTATAAAGTGGCCCGTGATTTTGCCGGATTGACAGGTAATGAACTGGTGTATGATCTGTATACCGGAACAGGGACTATTGCAAATTTCATTGCACATCAGGCCAAACAGGTTATCGGTATCGAATATGTACCCGAAGCTATTGAAGATGCCCTGATCAATTCAAAAATAAACCACATTGATAACACCTTGTTTTATGCAGGGGATATGAAAAACATATTGAATACCCCTTTTATAAATGAACACGGAAATCCCGATGTCATTATAACTGATCCTCCCCGGGCAGGAATGCATGAAGATGTCATTGAAGCGATCCTTTTTGCCAATCCTAAACGAATTGTATATGTAAGTTGCAATCCTGCAACTCAGGCACGGGATTTGAACCTGCTCGATTGTAATTATAAAGTCACAGCAATACAACCTGTCGATATGTTTCCACATACTCATCATGTTGAAAACGTCGTACTACTTGAACGAAAGTAGTTATTCATTAACAAATAACTTCTTTCAGACACTAAATTTCAATTTATTTTTATATTTCATTTTAAAAGTCAATAATATTTATCAATATGCAAAAACAGGTTTTCCAAACAAATTCATCAACTCGTTGGAAGAGTTTTATTTGGTTAGTACGAATATTTGTAGTTTTTTTATTGGTTATAATGGCTTCTGTAACCATTTCGTTGCTTAATAAGCGGGAATATGACTTAAAGGTGCTGACTTACAATGCAAAGAAATTACCTGATATCAACACGGATAAATCTAAAGCTTTCGTATCTAAGACAGAGCAATTAGCTTTTGCTAAGCATTTGGATCGTTACAGGAAAAGGCATAAAAAAAATCATAATAATAAACTTCATTCCAGTCATATTGCAAACCCTGAAGCTGCTAAATTTTTACCGGTAAGAGCAGGTTTTTATGTCAACTGGGATAAGAATTCATTTATTTCTTTACATAGGAATATCAGCCATTTGAACATGGTATTACCCGAATGGATCTTTCAGAAAGATGCAAAAGGTAACCTGGATGTACGAATTGAAAATGAGACTCTTGATTTCATTCAAAACAACAAGGTAGCCGTAGTACCAATGTTGAGTAATTATTTCAACAACCGATGGAATGGTGACAGCACCATGATCATGCTCAAGAATCCAAAAACACGGCGGGTTCTGATTTCACGTATCAAAAACCTGTTGGAAAAAAATGATTTTCAAGGAATTAATATTGACCTTGAAAACCTACCCAAAGGAGCACATCAATACTTGCTTCAATTCTCAAAAGAATTATCCACAACGCTTCATGCACAGGGTTATATCACGACAATCGATATTAATCCTACTGACGATGGAGTTACTTACAAGGATATAGCTCAATACTACGATTTTATCTTTTTAATGGCTTATAATGAGCATTCACCGGATGATGAACCCGGCAGTATTTCTTCTTTAAACTTTGTGGAGAGATCGATGGATGCAGCGATGAAAGATGTTGCATCAGATAAAATCATTTTATGTGTTGCATCCTATGGCTTTGATTGGGAAAAAGGAAAACCTGGCACAAGAATTACCTATCAGGGACTTATTTCATTGGCTAAAGAACATAATGAACCGGTATATTTCGATTTTGGTCAGTCAGATTTAACGCTGTACTATTATGATGATGAAGGGCACGAACACGAAGCTCATTGTAACGATGCTGCCGGGACTTTTAATATTATCCGGACAGCACAGGATTATAATGCTGCCGGAGTATCACTTTGGTATTTAGGTTCCGGGGATGAACGTCTGTGGAATTTTTATTCCCAGGATTTGGATGAGAATTTCTTAAAAATGAAGCCTTTTAATTACAAACAATTAGAATATATCAGTTCTATTTTATCTGTAAATTATGAAGGCAAGGGTGAAATTCTTGAGATGATCAACGAACCGGACCATGGACATACTAAATTCAAATTCAACGACAACGATCAACTCATTATCGAGGAACAATATCAGTCTCTACCAAGTGCCTACATGATTAAACGATTTGGTGCCAAAAATCCAAAAAAGATCGCACTTACTTTTGATGATGGACCGAATAATGATTACACACCAAGAATACTGGATATTTTGAAAGAGAAAAAAGCTCCGGGTACTTTTTTTGTAACCGGTGCCAATATTCAAAACAACATTCCTCTTATTCGCAGAGAATTTAAAGAGGGACATGAAATAGGAAACCATACTTTTACTCATCCAAACCTGGAGTTAACTTCAGACAACAGAGAACGCATCGAACTACGTTCGACCCGGTTATTGCTGGAAAGTATACTAGGTTATTCCACTCTTCTATTCAGACCGCCTTATATTACAGATGCCGAACCTACGAATCTGTCCCAGATAAAATCACTTGCTGTGGCACGTGACGAAGGATTTATTTGTGTAACTTCGTATATTGATCCAAACGACTGGGAAGAAGATGTTTCTGCAGATACTATTGTGGCAAGGGCAATCAAGAGCCAGCACAATGGAAACATTATATTAATGCACGATGCCGGAGGTGACCGCTCTGAAACAATAATTGCATTACCACAAATAATTGATTATTACAGAAAACAAGGATATGAATTTGTAACAGTGTCCGACCTGATGGGTAAAACGCGTGAACAAGTAATGCCTCAGGTACAAAGTCAGTTTAAAATCAGTGATACCCTGGACTTAATATTCTTCACCCTCACTTTTTTATGGGAACATTTTCTGGATGGATTCTTTATTGTAGCGATATTTTTGATTATATCCCGATTGATATCCATTGGTATATTGTCCATCATCCAACACAGAAAAGAGAAGAAGGAATTGGCAAAACAAGTACTTTATTTTCCAAAAGTAAGTATTATAGTTCCTGCCTTTAATGAAGAAGTGAATGCAGTTCGAACTGTAGAATATTTATTAAATTCAAAGTACCCTGATATCGAAATAATTTTCGTTGACGATGGGTCGGCTGATTTAACCTATTCAATAATAAAATCAACCTTTGAGACAAATCCAAAAGTAAAAGTACTGACAAAACCTAACGGCGGTAAAGCAGCAGCATTAAATTATGGTATTGAACATTCGACAGGTGAAATACTGGTTTGTATCGATGCAGATACCATTTTACCGGCAGATGCCATTTCAAAAATGATTCCTTTCTTTGCTGAAACAAAGGTTGGTGCCGTTGCAGGGAATGTAAAAGTAGGAAACACTCTGAATATGCTGACTATCTGGCAATCGATTGAATATACGACGAGTCAGAATTTTGATCGTCGTGCTTATGATGCTGTAAATGCCATTTTAGTTGTACCGGGTGCTATTGGCGCCTTCCGTAAAACCGCTATGACAGCCATCGATGGTTTCACGACCGATACATTGGCCGAAGATTGTGATTTAACGTTAAGGATGTTACGCGCAGGATATGTTATCCGAACCTGTAATGATGCATTGGCATTGACCGAAGCTCCTGAGACCCTGAAGATGTTCTTAAAACAACGTACCCGGTGGACTTTTGGAATGATGCAAAGTTTTTGGAAGCATCGTGACTTATTGTTTAGCTTCAAAAAAGCAAATATAGGTTGGGTGGCATTACCGAACTTATTAATTTTCAACTTTATTATTCCGGTGTTCTCTCCGTTGGTAGATATCCTCTTTTTTGTGGGACTATTTACCCACGATTCAGCCCAATATGTTTTCTTTTATATGCTGTATTATTTCATAGATTGTCTGATCGCATCACTTGCTTATCATTATGATCATCAAAAATTCAATCTTAAGAAAGCTTTGTACTTGTTTGTACAACGTTTTATCTACAGACAATTATTATTTTTCGTGTTGTTGAAAGCATATAATAAAGCTATCAAAGGGGAACTCGTTAGTTGGGGAGTAATAAAAAGGACCGGGAATGTAAAAGATTAACCGGAACAGTATAGCGAAAATATCAAATGAATAATATCATTTAATCTTTTCGTATTGTCAAAATAATCTGCAATGAATATCCATTTGAAATCAATTTAGAAACAATTGAAATTCAAATACATATATTTTTAGCAGACAGAAACAGTTTTAAAATGTTGGCTGTTGGAATTATTTTGCGTTATTTTACATGATTTTTTGAATATCAATTTTAATAAATATCAATATGTCCGTAGTAATTCGTGAGGTTACATCTAAAAAAGAACTAAAAAAGTTTATCTGGTTTGGGATTAATCTTTACAAAAATTGCGAGTTTGCAGCACCTCCTTTGGCAATGGATGATTTACTTAATTTAAGCAAAGACAAAAACCCTGCATTGGATTTTTGTGAAGCCGGATATTTTTTAGCGTATAAAAATGACAAAATAGTTGGGCGGATTGCAGCGATTATTAATCCTGTTTCAAATGATACCTGGAATCAACAACATGCACGGTTTGGTTGGGTTGATTTTATTGATGATGAAGAAGTAACAAAAGCATTATTTGACACTGCCGTTTCGTGGGCTAAATCAAGAGGAATGACTTCGATCCATGGTCCTTTGGGATTTACAGATTTTGATCATGAAGGAACACTGATCGATGGATATGATAAATTAGGAACTTTAGCGGCTATTTATAATTACCCTTACTATCCAAGACATATTGAAAAGAATGGTTTTGTAAAAGATAATGACTGGAAAGAGTATCTGATAACAATTCCTGAGGAATTTCCTGAAAAGTATTTTCGTATTGCAGATATCGTTAAACAAAAGTATAAACTTACGGCACTGCAATTCAAATCCCGAAAAGAAGTAGTAGAGAAATATGCTGAGAAAATATTTGATTTACTCAATCTGACGTATCAGGATTTATATGGTTTTACAAAACTGAATGACAAACAAAAGAATTTCTACATAAAATTATATTTTAGTTTCTTTAGAATTGATACGGTTAGTATCATTGTAGATGAAAAAGACGAGGTAGTTGCACTTGGTATTGCAATGCCCAGTTTTACGAGAGCATTGCAAAAAGCAAAAGGACATCTATTTCCATTGGGTTGGTTCTACATGGTTCGTGCTCTCAAAAAGAACGACCTTGTTGATTTGTATTTAATGGCTGTTCATCCCGATTATCAGAATAAGGGTGTAAATTCAATTATGTTTGCCGAACTGATGCCACGTTTTGCAAAAAACGGGTACAAATTTGCAGAAACAAATCCCGAATTATTAAGTAATACACGCATGTCATCACAATGGGGGAGTTTTGAACACATTAATCATAAAACAAGAAGAGTATACATTAGAGATATTTAATCAACAATAAATATAGAGCAGCATTTTATCTTACTACTCCATTTTTTACAACTTATTTATTCTGTATTTGTTTCAATTGTTATACAGAATTTTTCATTCATTTTAATTCATTCAAATTCAAAAGAATGACACGTAAATTTGATTTTTTAGTTATTGGTAGTGGAATTGCAGGTATTAGTTTTGCATTAAAAGCCGCTCAATTTGGTAAAGTTGCTATACTTTGTAAAACAACGCTTGGTGAATCCAACACTTCCTATGCTCAAGGAGGTATTGCTTCGGTAACCTATGAACCTGATAGCTTCGAAAAGCATATCGAAGACACCTTAATTTCAGGAGATGGGCATTGTGATTTATCGGCTGTTCAAAAAGTTATTTATGGAGCTCCCACTCAAATTGAAGAATTACTCAATTGGGGAGTTGATTTTGATAAAGATGAAACAGGTCGTTTTGACTTACACCGCGAAGGTGGACATTCTGAACATCGTATTTTACATCACAAGGATAATACCGGTTATGAAATTCAGGAAAGTTTAATCCGACAGGTGAAAGCCCATTCCGAAATAGAAGTATTCGAACATTATTTTGCAATTGAAATATTAACCCAGCATCACTTAGGGCAAATAGTAACTCACCATACGCCAAACATTGAATGTTATGGCGCCTATGTACTGAATCAACAAACTAACCACATTCATACTTTTCTTTCTAAAGTAACCTTGTTGGCAACCGGTGGTATTGGAAGTGTATATTCTACTACGACCAATCCTGAAATTGCAACCGGTGATGGTATAGCCATGGTGCATCGGGCACGAGGAATAATAAAGGATATGGAATTTGTTCAGTTTCATCCAACTGCTTTATATCATCCGGGTGAACGTCCCACTTTTCTTATATCAGAAGCTATACGTGGATATGGTGCTGTTTTGCGGACCCAGGACGGAAAGGAATTCATGTATAAATACGATGAACGCGGTTCACTGGCACCCCGTGACATAACTGCCCGGGCATGTGACACTGAGATGAAAATGCGGGGACATAATTTCGTCTATTTGGATGTCACTAAAAAAGATCCGGAAGAAACAAAAATGCATTTTCCAAATATCTACAGAAAATGTCTGGAACTTGGAATTGACATTACTAAAGATTACATTCCTGTTTTACCTTGCCAACATTATTTGTGTGGTGGCATAGTTGTTGATCTGAATGCAAGATCATCTATAAACAGGTTGTATGCAGCCGGTGAATGTTCGTGTACCGGACTTCACGGTGCAAACCGGCTTGCTTCTAATTCATTAATTGAGGCAATCGTATATGCTGATGCTGCTGTAAAAGATGCTGTTAAGATTATTGGGAATCTGACCATTAATGATTCGATACCGGATTGGGATGATGAAGGCACTTCACTTCCGGAGGAAATGGTTTTGATTACACAAAGTTTTAGGGAAGTTGAGCAAATAATGAGTACGTATGTTGGAATAGTACGTTCCAATTTACGTTTAGTACGTGCCATTAACCGTCTGGAGATTTTATATCGGGAAACTGAACATTTATTTGAAAAATCAGTAGTTTCCAGAGAAATATGCGAACTTAGAAACGTTATTAGTGTAGCATATATTATTATCAAACAAGCTTTATTACGAAAAGAAAGTCGCGGGTTGCATTACACAGTCGATTACCCCGAAAGGATGAGAAATGAGCCTTAATAACAGACTTTATACAGTGAACATTTTTATAACCATGCTGATGAAACGACTAATTACACTTTTATTCTTATTTTTTATGCTTACCGGTCTTTTTGCTCAAAATTCCAGGAGTGAAAATCGTTCATCGAATCATAACAGGATTCATAGAAATGATGGCATTCAGAGTGGGTGGTTGAAAGTTGATAATGATGAGTCTTTGGGTTCAAATGTTCCTGCTTCCGGCAACGAGAATGTAAGTTATAATTCAACTTCTGAAGGAATTTATGTAATTATCAGCAGTGGGATTAATATAGTTAAATTATATGCTCTTACCGGACAATTAATATCAAACGGCGATTTAACTCAAGGACATTATTTTACTCCAACCCGCAGAGGTATTTATTTTCTTAAAATTAATAACAGAACCTATAAAGTTATTTGTAAGTAATCCAATTGCAAGATTTTGATTTTGCTAATAGAATGAATAATTTTAAACATAAAATTTGAATATAAAATGATTAAACATATTGTTTTTTTCAGTATTGCCGATAATGCCGAAGGTAAATCAAAAGCAGAAAATGCACTTATTATTAAAAAAGCATTGGAAAATCTTGTACATTTAATTCCTGAAATAAAGAAATTAGAAGTTGGTATTAATTACCCTGATTCTCCAAAAACGAACTACGATATTGCTTTATATTCCGAGTTTGATAATTTCGAAGCAATCGATATTTATCAGGAACATCCCGAACATAAAAAAGTGGCCTCCTATATAGGAAAAGTCAAGACATCCAGGGCTGCAGTTGATTATGAAGTTTGAAATAAAGGATAAAAAGGACAGTCTTTAGGATTAAATCTACATTTTTAAATATTTTTTAAAAATATAAATAATTTTTATTGCATACATTTCAAAATATATGTTTATTTTTACACAATTTTTATAACTTAATTATTAACCGTTAAAACTGTAATTCATCATGTCTGTTAACAAAGTTATTTTAGTTGGAAATGTAGGGAAAGATCCCGAAGTCCGTTATTTGGAAAAGAATCTGGCAGTAGCTAATTTTTCTTTAGCTACATCAGAGAAAGGGTTTACTACTCAAAGTGGTATACAGGTACCTGAACGCACCGAATGGCACAATATTGTTGCATGGAGGTTATTGGCTGAATTTTCTGAAAAATACATTCATAAAGGAAGCCAACTATATGTTGAAGGAAAAATTCAGACACGTACTTATGAAAAAGATGGCATAAAACGCTATATCACCGAAATTTATGCAGATACCATACAGCTATTAGGAAAGAAACCAGAAGCCAAAGAAGCAGAAGGAACTGCATTAGCTACAGTTGCTGAACCAATAGCTAATCACACAGAAGTTTCTCCTAACACCGAGGATGATCTACCATTCTAATCACAGACTTATTCGAAAATATTGATATAAAAAAACCACTTCAAATAATGAAGTGGTTTTTTTATATCAATATTTTTCAACTTAACAGAACAGCTTGCATAAGTATTTGAAAAATCAGATTTATGATAAATGATATAAAATCAACAATCCCATAAACAGGAGCATGTAAACATTGATACTAATGAATGATTTCTTTAAATTCATTTCGGCTACTTTTCCGAATGATAGTTTGGCAAATATAAATACAAAGGTGATATTTAACAAAAATACAATCATGAAAAAATCCCAGGACAGATCTCTTAGAAATAATGGGATTGCAATTGAAAAAACTGATGTTGCCACAACCCATGAAAAAATGATTTTCTTTAAACCTTCATTATTTATCGATTGATTGATAGTCGGGAATCCGGCCTTTTCATATTGATCTCCGTACTTGATCATTAACAACCAGAAGTGAGGGATTTGCCATATAAAAAGAAAAAAAGCAATAAAGACTATGGATAGTTCAAATAAATACCCTCCCGCCGCAGTCCAACCAATGAAAACGGGTATTGCCCCTACCAATGAACCGGGAACCACTGCAAAAGAAGAAATCCTTTTTAAATTGGTATACAGCAAATTATACCACACAACATTGAACAATCCCAATAAAGCCGGGACTATACCGAATACAAAATACAAATAGATTAAACCG
>Ga0302207_1000878_pt1 | contig 11757 bp, 9 predicted proteins | sample II_Fen_E2_2_FD_198792 | JGI IMG/M metagenome (GOLD analysis project Ga0302207, IMG submission 198792) | Peat permafrost microbial communities from Stordalen Mire near Abisko, Sweden - II_Fen_E2_2 | ecosystem: Environmental > Terrestrial > Soil > Wetlands > Permafrost | place: Sweden: Abisko...
CTGTTTCAGTATTCGCAGTACCAGTAATCATCATTCCCCTGTAATTGGCTGTGGTAGTAGTTGAAATAGTTGTATCGTCAAAGGGCCAGAAAGTTGTAGTTTTAAAAACCAGTGTTTTGGTTATTGCAGATCCATTCACTTTCAAATTTGATGTGGCACCAAGCTGTATGGCATACTCGTCCAATCCGCTGTAGGAAATGGCATAAGTTCCATCGCGCAAAGTAACAGCGCTACCCGGAGCAAAGGTGTACGCATATCCGGTTTCATTCAGATTGGTAAAGGTAAGCGTGAGTTTGCCAAGTTGTGTGGCGTTTAAAGCCGGAGTATCAATCGTAACCGCGTAAACAGGTTTGGCTGCAAATACAATATCTTTTATTGCATCAGCATGCCCCAATGTAATCGAGTTATCGGCAATAGCATAATCATTGATATTTAATGCCGAAATAGTATACGTGTTTGTAGCTTCCAACTGAACCGAATATGTTCCGGTAGTCATGTTTATAACCGGTGCCGGTACAAATGGAGAACTAATAGTATTTGTAAATTGCAAAGACATTCTTGCCAGTTGAGCACTGCTTAATCCGGTAATCGTGCCTGTAACCGTATAAAGTTCAACCTTTTTAATGGACAAATCGAATGTAGTGGAAGCGTCAGTCACATCAATTGTCTTGCCGGTTGTGATAATATATCCGTTTGCATTTACCAAACTCACAGTATACGTATAACCAATTGGAAGATTAACGCTGTACTGATTATTTGTTGTTGTTCCTGTCCAGGTTTTTCCGGCGCTGTTTCTAAACATAACTCCATATCCGGCAGGAATATCGGAACCCTGAGTAATATCAACCGTTCCGGTTAATGCTTTATAGGATGCAACTTTTCTGTAAATACGGAAATAGCTTGGTTTTCCGGATGAGTCGTAGATTTTATAGTTCCCGGCTGTTTTGGCAACGAATTTCAATGTTACGAGATCCGCTAACATAGGAACTACGTCTGCTTGTCCGGTTGCAGGAGTGGCAACATTTACAAAATTCATAGTTCCGGTAGCGTCGGTTTTGGCAACCAGCGTCACTTCATCGTCTTCGTTTAATGTCATAGCAAAATACCTGGTAGGATTTGATGTACCACTTCCATTCTGATAAAGACGCCCTGTATACCCAACAACACTAGCTATGTTGATATCATAACGAGTAAGTAAAGTATTGGTAGTTCTGAGCCTGTCGTTTGCTCCTCCTGTCCAGCTTAATATCCCGACAGTCCATGGTGTTGGGAACAAATTGTAAGTTGAATTTGCAGTCCCAACTAAAAGATTAGCTGTGTAGGTGTACAATCCATTAATAGAGCTTACAGTCAGAAGATTGTTGTAAATTGCAGGATCAAGCTGTTCTGCGCCAAAGTCCCAAACATCAATTAATGCCGGTGTTGCTTTTGATTTTGCAACATCTTTCGTTGTTTGCCCGAAGGAGTGGTTAAAAACCAACAGGAAAGCAAGAATCATAAAGTAAAATTTGTTTTTCATAAGAATTAGTATTTTAAGATGATTATTATGACACAAAAATAGAAATCGGAAAATGGAAACGTGTTCACATTTTAACGGATTATGTGGATAAATTGGTTGATTGTGTGAAAACAAAAAAAGCATCATCTCTGTAAAGAGATAATGCATTGTATATAAGAATAATTACTTTTGTGTTTATTCGATGCTAAGCAGCCTGCCGGTTTGCGAATCAATCTGAATTTTCAATTTTGATTGTTTGAAAAGTTCATCGGAAACAGGAACTATCACTCCAAATTGCGGAATAAAATATTGATCGGAAAACACTGTATTAATTCCATCACCAATACTAATCAGCGTTGAAACTGGTTGAATGGTATAGAATGCAGCGACTTCTTTTTTTGCTTTCGGGTCTGCCGGAACGGTGGTAATCTTTTCGGGATTAATGGTGATATAATACGGAGCTCCGCTCAAATCGTCGGAAGCAACCAATCCGCGCAAAGCCGAGAAGCGGAATAAAACCTGATTCGCACCAGCCACTGTCGGAGCCAGATAAATTGTTTTTATCTGAATTTCAGTACTGGTTTTACCAACAAAAAGTTCGGTTAATTCCTTTTCCGATTTATTTAATCCATCCAACATGGAAGTAAACGATGAACCATCTGCCGGAAGTCGTTCCACATCGGCAGTAAGCAATCCGAGACGGCTTTCGCGGATGCGGTAAATCTGTTTGGCAGCACCTTCAGCAAGCTTTGCTTCCGAACCGGCCATCATATATTCTTCGCCCAGTGGAAGCAAATTATTCGTTTTCAGATTATTGTCAGCTAATTTAGTTTCAGTCGGAACATTTTCCGGTTCCTTTACATACGGTATATTCAATCCACAAAGTATTCCTTTTGAATTGACAGTAATATGAGAGTTTTGTGCGTTTTTTGTTTGTCCGAATGTGTAAGTCCGGTTTGGATCGGCAATTGCCCGGGTTTTCACCAGAATACTTTTTAAGCGGTAACTTGTTTTTTCTTCGGTAATCACGTTTGTGGTTGCCAGATATCGCTCCGAATACCGGTAAAACATACCCGGTGTGCGGGTTACTTTCTCCGTTTCAATCTGAATACAGAATTCTGTTTTCGGAAGGGAATAAATAAAAGCCGGTTCACCTTCGGTAAGTGACAATGACGATTGAGCACCAGCCCAAAAAGTAAGTACAAGAAAGCCTGATAATAAAAATAGTTTTTTCATAATTCTTATTTGTTTCACGTTCGGCATTTCGTATTTAAAAACCAATTAACCAATCAACCGATAAACTAATGAACTATTTCTTTGCTTTTAGTTTCGCTTTAGCCTTTGGTGCCGGTTTTGCAGCCGATTTTGTTGCAGTTTTTCGTCCGAAAGGCTTTTTCTTTGCTCCTGCATCGGGTTGAGCAGCTATTAATTCACGGCAACGTTCCAACGTAAGCGTGGCAGGGTCAGTTCCTTTCGGAATTTTATAATTTATTTTATCACACGTAAAATAAGCACCGAATCTACCGTTTAATACTTGTATCTCTGCATTTTCACCCAACGTTTGGATAATTCTGTTCTTCTCCGCTTCGCGTTTTTCTTCAATGATTTCAATCGCACGTTCGGTGCTCACTTCCATTGGATCATCCGTTTTTGGCAACGAATAAAACGATGCATCATGACGAATATACGGTCCGAAACGACCAATGGCCACTGTCATGACTTTTCCTTCAAACTCGCCCACCTGACGAGGCAGTTTGAATAATTCCAGCGCCTCTTCAAGGGTTATACTTTCAATGGATTGTTCTTTTCGAAGTGACGCAAAAACGGGTTTTTCTTCTTCTTCTGCTGTTCCAATCTGAGCCAGAGGCCCGTATTTCCCTAATTTTACAGAAAGCTGCCGTCCGCTTACCGGATCGACACCCAAAATTCGTTCGCCCACCTGACGTTCGGAATTCTTCATGGTATCTTCCACAATAGGATGAAATGTTTTGTAAAATTTGTCGATTGCTTTTGTCCATTTTATGTCACCATCGGCAATGTTATCGAATTCCTTTTCAACATCAGCAGTAAAGTTATAGTTCAGAATTCCCGGAAAATTTTCCGTTAAGAAATCATTTACCACCGTGCCGATATCGGTAGGGAAAAGTTTTGCTTTTTCAGCGCCTGTATTTTCTTCTTTTATTTTATCGGTAATTTTTCCGGCTTTCAGTTTCAATACATTAAATTCGCGTTTGTCAGCAGTGCGGTCTCCTTTTTCCACGTACAACCGGTTTTGAATGGTTGAAATGGTTGGCGCATAGGTAGACGGACGGCCAATGCCGAGTTCTTCCAACTTGCGAACCAAACTGGCTTCACCGTAGCGTGCCGGTTTTTGCGAAAAACGTTCCTGAGCCACAATTTCCAGCGGTGAGAGTTTTTCTCCGTTTTTCATGGCGGGTAACAATGATTCATTTTCGGCATCCGTTTCGTCGTCAGTCGATTCCATGTATACTTTGAGGAAACCATCGAAAACAATAACCTCGCCCGAAGCCACAAACTGGTGTTTGTTTCCGGAAATAGAGATATGAATGGATGTTTTTTCCAGTTCTGCATCAGCCATTTGCGAAGCAATTGTACGTTTCCAGATTAATTCATACAGCCGTTTTTCCTGCGATGACCCTTCTACCGTATGGGCGTTCATATAACTTGGACGAATTGCTTCGTGAGCTTCCTGAGCACCTTTGGTTTTGGTGTTGAACTGACGTGTATGAACATATTTTAGCCCGGCCATGCTGATAACTTCTGCTTTGGAAGCTCCGATAGCCAAATCCGACAGATTCACCGAGTCGGTTCGCATGTAAGTAATTTTTCCGGCTTCGTACAGGCGTTGTGCCACCTGCATGGTTAGAGCCACCGGGAAACCAAGCTTCCGTGCCGCTTCCTGTTGTAGTGTCGAAGTCGTAAAGGGTGGTGCAGGTGATTTTTTTGCAGGTTTAGTAATGATATTATCCACACTGAATTGTGCTTCTTTGCATTGCTCCAGAAATGCCAGTGCTTCGGTTTTTGTTGCAAAACGTTGTTGCAGTTCGGCTTTCAGTTCCACCGGTTTTCCGTTGCTGTCAACCGAATTAAAAACGGCACTGACACGGTAACTGGCTTCAGGAGTAAACTGATTAATTTCGCGTTCGCGTTCCACAATCAGACGAACAGCAACCGATTGCACCCGACCAGCTGAAAGAGACGGACGAACTTTGCGCCACAGAATGGGGGAAAGCTCAAAACCTACAATACGATCCAACACACGACGTGCCTGTTGAGCATCTACCAGATTGATATCAATGTCGCGTGGATTTTCTATAGCGTGCAAAATGGCATCTTTGGTAATTTCGTGGAAAACAATGCGCCGGGTATTTTCTTTTTTTAGTTTCAGTTCTTCGTACAAATGCCAGGCAATAGCCTCTCCTTCACGGTCTTCATCGGAAGCAAGCCATACAATTTCAGCTTCTTTACTGGCTTTCCTGAGTTCGGCCACGGTTTTTTTCTTGTCGGTGGAAACCACGTATTGCGGCTCGTAATTATTTTCGAAATCAATTCCGATTCCTTTCTCTGCTAAATCACGGATATGTCCGAAACTGGACATAACATGATAATCACTTCCGAGAAATTTTTCAATCGTTTTCGCCTTGGCGGGTGACTCTACAATGACAAGATTTTTAGACATATCTCAATTAGTTAGGGGTGTGTTGGTTGAAATCGGGTGCAAAATAACAAAAACAAGTAGGTACGAGCCAAATTTTCAGCGCATTATTTTTGTTTTTTATTGATTTTGGCCCAAAAAAGGGGCATAATTTGGTGTTTTGAATTGAATATGGTTCTATTGAATACTAAAAAAGTTATAAATTCGTGGAAAGTTTGGAAACATTCCATATCACTTTAAATCTGATAAATAGTACATTCGGTTTTTTTATTGTATTTTTGTACCGAAGTAATTAAATATAAAATAATAACATTGAATGTCAAAATCCCAAAACTCCCAAATTAAACAAGAAAACGAAAAAAAACGTTTAAAAAAAAGAAAAGAAAAACTACAAAAAAAAGAAGAACGTAAATCCAGTTCACTGGAAACCGATTTCGACAGCATGATTGCCTATGTGGATGAAAACGGAAATTTGACAAGCACACCGCCTGATCCATCAAAAAAACGTAAAATCGATGCTTCTACCATTGAAATTGGTGTTTCCCGGAGAGAAGAGGAAGTTGTTCCTGCCATCAGAAGTGGTAGAATTGATTTCTTCGACGACTCGAAAGGGTTTGGTTTTATCAAAGAAACAGGAACACAGGAAAAATATTTTGTACATGTCAAAGGTCTTTTACAGGAAGTGAAAGAAGGCGATACTGTTACATTTGAACTGGAACGCGGCATGAAAGGCATGAATGCCGTACGCGTAACAAAAATATAAGATTCGGAATTGACAGATTCTGATTACAAGTATAGAAAATACCGTTTAACGAGAAATTCGTTATAACGGTATTTTTATTTCAAAGAGAAGGTAATACTTTCTGTTTCACTTTCTCCTGTAAGAAGCGAATTCGCTTTTCCAAACCTGTTATTTATCTTCCTCTTATAATCCTGAACAAGATGGCGATGACTGCCAATACAAGCAGAATATGGATGACGCTCCCTAAACTGTATGCAAAAAATCCAATAGCCCAAAATATGATAAGTATTACTGCAATTAAATAAAGTAGATTTCCCATTTTGATTGTGTTTTAGTGGTTATATTAATGTTGTTTATCTCCTTTAACCAACTCTTTCAAGCGGAAACCCAGATCATCCAGGTCGCGGTTAAAGTCTTGTTTAAATTTAGTCCAGTCGCTGTGAGTAAGTTCATAGTTACCCATTCTGGTCTTTAAATTTTTATTTCTGAATTCCAATGAATCAATTTTCTTTACGTATACTTCATCATTGGTGTATCCCTTTTTGTTCATCTTTAGTTTTAGCTCGGCAATGGAGACTTCGTTATTCTTGATTTTGAGTTCCGATTCCAGTTTAAAGGTTTTCAACTCTTCAGCCGTTGCTACTTTTTCATAGACTTCGTCAGCATTTTCCTGCTTGGCGGTTAGATTATCCTGTGCCGCCACTACCTGAGCTTCTGCTGCTTCCTTTTTTTGTTCCGCTGACATGCAACCAAACGTCAGGATAGAAGCTCCGATTAATGTTGCTAACGTAAATAAGCGTGTAGATTTTTTCATTTTGATTAGTTTGCAGGGTTTATTGATATGTAAAGATTTAAAAAGTTACTGCTTTATCTGTTGGAAAAGCAAGTAACTTTCTATGATTCGTACGGGTTAAATAGTAGATATGATTTTATGCAATTCTTCTTTGGTCTTACCAAGTTTGGCTTGTAACCGTCCTAGCATTTCTTCTTTTTTTCCTTCTGAAAATAATAAATCGTTGTCGGTAAGGGTCGCAAATTTTTGTTTCAGTTTGCCTTTCTGTTGTTCCCAGTCACCTTTTAGTTCTGTTGTGTTCATGTTTTTAATTATTATTGTGTATAAATTGTATTTTGCAAAGGTGCAATATTATTATGCGGATTGTCTTACATAATTTTCAATAAGAGTTACATCATTCACACTTTTTCAGTTGTCAGTCAACAGTTATCAGTTACCAAATTTCAACTGATAACTGTTGACTGATTACTGATTATTGTTGTGAAATCAGTTTGCCTGATTGGACCAGTTTACCGTTACCGGTTACCTTGTAGAAATAAATTCCCGAATGAAGCTGACTGGTTTTAAGTGTGGTTGTTGGTTGTGTAATTGTTTTAATGATCACGCTCTTTCCTGTTTCATTGTAAACGGTCAATTCATAGGCATTGCTGTTTGAAGCATCCCGTAAAGTTATCGTTGCAAATGAATTGAAAGGATTGGGAGATATCGAAATTACCGGACTATTATCCGAATTGACAGTATTGATTGTAGTCAGTGGACAATTTGCAGGCATAATGGATGTTATGGCTGATACGGTTAATGCACCGGTAGTCAGAAGCGCTTTTCCATTCAATACAACTCCTGTGTTAATTGCGCCCAATGCACCGTTATTACAAATGATTGTTCCACAGAAAACAGAATAGTTATTGATGTTTACAGCACCATCAATTTTCCAATATACATTTTTGGCCTGAGTGCCATTAATCAAAAGCACTTTTGAATATGTACTTGTGGTTAAAGCACCATTAATTTTGATTACAAACACGGCATTCGGATTTCCCTGGGCATTCAGGTATAATGAATCGGTGAAAACAGTAGCTGCTTTCAAAATATACGTGTGGGGAGTCAAAACCAGATTGCGTCCAAACTGAGCAGGATATAATAATTCAATATCAACCGGCAACACATTGAGATACGTGTATGCATTCAGTAAGTCGGCTGCAGCTTGTGCGGTAGCGATGTCAGGAATGGGATGGATAGAACCTGTAATCAAAAGGGGATCAAAACCGGTAGTTAAACCTACGTTGGTTCCAATGCTGCCTTTTATGGTTGAAATTCCGGTATTGGATACCGGACCATCCGATGAGAATAAAGTGAAGCAGGCTACGGATTTTAGATCAGGAGCTGCAGGGCCGGTTAAAGTAATACTTCCGCAACCGGTAGGGGTATAGGCCAATGCTCCATCAACGGTAATTGCACCGGCAGTTGTAAGTAAACGGCCTTCGATCGTGTCGCGTGTTGCCACTTTAATAGCTGCATTGTTGGCAATAATGGTTCCTTTTATAGAAGTTCCCGGAGCCAGGCTTACAAGGCCTTCAATTTTCCAGAATACATTACAAGCCAGTGCTCCGTTTATCAAAATGACTTTCGATTCGGCATTGGCCGAAAAGGAACCATTAATCTGAAAGATAAATTTGGCATTCGGATCGTTTTTAGCATCGAGTGTCATATCCAGATTCAATGTAGCGGCACTCGGTATGGAATAAACGCCTGCAAAAAGAGTGACACCGTTACCCATTAACGGAGCAATAAAGTCCGTAGGTACAGCTACATTCAACTGATTGTAAGCAATCAGCAAATCGGCGGCACATTGGGCACTGGCACCATCGTTGTCGTGCATGACTCCGTTTACATTTCCGAAACCTGTACTTGATCCGTTGTTAGTTCCCACATGACCGGTAATTTGAGTTATGCCGGTGTTACTTACCGAACCGTTTGTAGAAAAGAGTTCGAAGTTCGATGAAGTTCCCAGATTAATAGCTTGCCCGAAGATTGCATTCGGTATTAATAGCAGAAAACCCGCTGTTAATGTAAAAAGTAATTTTGTTTTCATTGTATGTTTTTTTGTCGGTGAAAGTATTTTCACCACGCAACAAAGGTATTGCAGGTGGTGTACCTGCATGTTACATAACTTTGCATTTAAGTTGCATAATTCACACACGCCGAATAGAAACGGTTTCTGAAATACGGATGAAGGTTTTACACAAACCCGAAATATCGTTATAATAGAATTATTGTAGTCCGGTAAAAAATGTTTTATTTACTTTAAATGCCTACTATTATGGTAGAAATAAGAAATACAACATATCAATGAGCCTCATAGAGGCGAAATTATTTTAGAATATGATATGTGGTATGTGAATATTTAATGATAGTCTCTCTTTGAGAGAGGCTATCATTAACCAACACGCTCGCCCCCAAATGACATAATTCAGTCTTTACAATGATAGAATACACCTGTTACAACGATATATTATACCTGTTACAATGACTCATTACACCAGTTGCACTGAACTATTACACCTGATACAATGATTTGTTACACAAGATACAATGACAGATTAAAGCTGTTACAATGACGTACTGCAGTCATTACAATGAAATATTACAGCACATACAATGATAAATTACAGCCGATACAATGACATAATAAACCAAACACAATGATATAGTACAGCGATAACAATCATTCATTTCAATACTATTATAAAATGTAAGTTTTAATAATTAATGTATCCAGGGTGCTTTTAAAGCATATTCACGTTTATGTTATACATAAACAAAAAAATAGGTTAATTATTTTTTATTAATTTCTTGCAAATAAAAATAGTTTTTATTATTTTTGTTGCGTTATATTCTTGTGAACGATTTTGTTATGATGAGTATTTGGGTTTTCGTTTTAGATAGTCTCTATTAATTAAAATTTAAATTATAACACAATGAATTCAAAAAAGCAATCAAAGCTGAAAATGTATCTGACATTGCGGATTTTTCTGTTGTCGGATCCTGCTATTACAGCTAAGATTCCAAATTTCACTGAGTTTTTGGCAGCACTCGATGCAGCCATCCTGCAGATTCAAACCAACAGCGAACAGCGCCAGTATAGCAGTAAGGGCGTGACGGGCAATAAAAAGCAGTTGAGAGAATCTTTGATCATCATCACGGCGGATGCCTCACGCAAAATGCAGGCCTACGCCAGTTATGCAAATGACACGGTATTGTTGGCCGAAACCAAATTTACCGAAAGCTATCTGAACAGAGCCACCGACCTTCAATTGACTGACATCTCGAAGGGACTTTACGGACGGATTGATGAAAACTTAACTAAGCTGACCGCTTACGGATTAACCGAGGACAGTCAGACTGCTTTCAAAGCCAACGTAGATGCCTTTGCCGATGCTATTCCTCAACCACGCCAAAACCAGTTGGAGAAAAGAGAAAACACCTTATTGGAAGATCAGGGTTTTGAAATGGGGGATAAAGCAGTGAATAATATTGATATGGGAGTGGAGATTCTGCGCCTGAGCGAACCTACTTTTTATGCAGGTTACAAAAATGCGCGTAGAATAGTGGAACAGGGTACCGGTACACTGCAAGTGCAGGGACTGATAACCGATGCCGGCACCGGACTGCCCATCATGGATGCTACTTTGCTTTTCCGTATTAACGGACAAACCGAAGTAATAGTAGAAAAACATACGGCAGCCAAAGGCGGCTTTATGATTAAATCGTTGACCGAAGGCATTTACGAGGTAAGTATTAGCAAAACAGGCTATCAAACACAAACAACAGTCATAAACGTCACCCCCGACCAATTATGCAATTTGGATGCGGCACTTGATAAACTCTGATAAAACAAATATTTCTGTTCACTATCATCCTGTTTTTTCCTGATTATTCCCCCGGCCATGTTCTGAAGCCGGGGGAATTTTCAGTAAGGCAGGATCAGAATATTCCATGCAATCAAAATCTCCTGACAAAAAATTAGGTTAATAGAATAATACTTTCTATCTTTGAATTTTAAATATAAAGACATAAAATAACTCCAATAATACACTTCGTTAAAAATTGGATATGCGCATTAGCGTTATATTGCAACGACATTATATATATTTAAATTTAAGCGATTTACAAAAAAGACCTCAGCGGATATAGGAGATATATGCGAATTCGCACTTCGCATACCCAACTTGGAGTTCGCATATATACTTGTTAGCAGTAAGTTTAAAAAACAAAAACAAGACAACTGGGAATTATAGACTTTTTTAGAAAGGAACTTAAAAATGACCATCTTGACAGTCATATTGACTTTTGACAAGAACAAGATAAGAGAACACTCAGAAAAAATTAAAAACACCAAAATATGAAAAACACATTGACGATTATTTTTTCAATAATACTATTTATTAGTTGTACTAATCAAAAGCATGACAATCAAATGCCAACTGATTTCTCTTTCAAAATTATTTATGAAACTTATAGTTATGATTCAAAAACTGGTATTTATATTCGAAATTACATGAGAGAAGACAGCATAGTTAAGGTTGCTTTAACACAAAAAGAAATGAATATTATTTACGAATTATTCAAAAAAAATGACTTTTGGAGTTTTCCAAACAAATTTGAGTGTGATAAAAATAGTGTCTGCACTTTACCAGCTTTTGATACAACAATTGAAATAACCTGTAACGGTAAAAATAAGACAGTTACAAACACAACATATTGCGATAAAAAAATAGAACAAAAAAAATCAGACGAATTTGATGAATTTGACACGGAAATAATGAAAATCATAAATAATAAACCAGAAATAAAAAACATGAGAGACTGTGATAGGCGTTTTATGTAACAAAAAACCTACTGCTAACACCCCCGCTGGCGCGGATTTGTAACCCCGCTGGCCCCGCTGGCGCGGATTTGTAATCCGTGCCAATAAAAAGAAATTGAATACTAAAAAATAGAATCAACAGGAATGAGTCGAAAATACAAATTTAGAAACCCTGAAGGAG
>Ga0302207_1000883_pt1 | contig 11702 bp, 11 predicted proteins | sample II_Fen_E2_2_FD_198792 | JGI IMG/M metagenome (GOLD analysis project Ga0302207, IMG submission 198792) | Peat permafrost microbial communities from Stordalen Mire near Abisko, Sweden - II_Fen_E2_2 | ecosystem: Environmental > Terrestrial > Soil > Wetlands > Permafrost | place: Sweden: Abisko...
TGAATGTGTCAATGATAGATGGTGTCCAAGGCAAATGAGCAAAGTCCGGTTCATCACCGCGGAATCCTAGCACAGTGGTTCCTAATTCCTTGCCGAGATATTTTTTATACTGTTCATGTGTCCATTGGATAAACTGCTTCACCGCTATGGGGTTTAAATAATCACATAACGAGTTGGTGTCGTCTTTTTTTCCTGTAGGATTATTTACACATCGGGTGACTGAGGTCTTGAAATCACTCTTTACAAGCATAATATCCCAATCATCCTGTCCAGCATTAAAGTTGATTTTCCCGCTCTTTACATCAACAATTCTATTTGTTTTGTCGGATTTGTTGACTGCAATGGCACTCAGCACGCCTGCGGGCACTTCTTTCGACAAATATTCGCCTTTCTTAACATTGATCTTATCACATACGACAAGAGCCTGCATGCGTAAATCCGGACGCTCTTGTGAGAACTTTCCACCGGCAAATCCACTTGGGTATTTTCCTTCATCAATAATCCAAACCTTCAATCCTCTTTTCTTTGCTTCCAGCACACCCGTGCGGACAGCTTTAAACCAATCGTCGGATAAGTATTTGAAAGGTAATTTGTACCCGGCTTCGATTATAACAGCGCGGAAACCTTTCTTTTTTATGGAGTCTAAATCATTGCAAATTGTTTTTCTGTCCATATTTCCTTCCCATCCCCAAATGACGTGGTTTACACAATTACCGGGAGGAGTTACAAACTCTTTTCTTAATTGAGCCGTAGTACAGGCACAGACAGACAATAGAATTGATAATAAGGTGACTAATCTCTTCATATTAGTATTGATTTTAATTGATACAAAGATAGTCGACCTATTACTAAGTTTTCATGTATTGTCATTCATTTTATAGGGTTATTTGTTCAAATGAGATAGAAAAGGGGGGAGATTTCGATATAGATCATCCGGTATCATCAACTCAGATGCTTCTTTTGAAGATAGATCCAATAAAAAGATTCTTAGTAATTTACGAATTCAAGGAAGGTCAGTTAGGCCTTCCTTGAATTTCTCTTTATTATTTTCTTAAGCCACTTTAGGTGGATAAATCCCAGGCAATATGCATCAATAAGGCAGCAAACCAGTAATCCTAATACAGTTCCCAATATTGTTTCCATATCTTTAAATTTTTATAGTTACCAGGTTCCTTTTCATGAAGCATGCTAAACTTGTGCCAAATTGATTTTACATCTATTAAGTGACTGATTTATAAGTGTTTATTAATTAAATGATCTATTCTTTAGATAGCTACCCCACTTTATTATGGTAGGGCATGCTATCATTTTGATAGTATTTTGTTATTTCAATGTAACACCAAATACGAAATGTACATCCTCTCTATTTGGATTCCATATGACCTGACCAAATACCGGCAGAGAAAACTTATCGGTAATTTGAATCTCTTTGGATGCTTTTATAGCGAGATTGGTAACAGCGAACCCGTTGTTTTTGTAATTTGCAGGTGAGTCGAATGGACTGAATCCTACACTAGCAAGGAGATTCGTATTTTGTACTGTAAATGGACAACTAACTTCACCATAAGATGAGTAAGCATTTTTTATTTTCATGTTGCTATCACTCTTTTTATCAGCGCCCCAAATCATTGTATACCAGGAAAGACTTAGAGGTAATCTTTTAATTGGCAATACGTATGATAATCCTGCTTCAAGAATGTGATCCGTATTGTGGTTGCTAAGATGAAAATATTTATTCTCTCCATTTACACGATTGTTGTAAATGCCGGATTGACCAGCCCACCAATAATCGGTTAATGATGCTGTTATGCCATTTGTTGAGTAAGAAGCTGTGAGATCAACTTCTTTATGCCCCTGCCCGGTGACGTCTACACTTCCCCAAGTTGATAAAGAAAAGTTTCCGGTATTCATACCTAAAGTTGGTTGAACGGCTGCCCCTGACTGATACATTCCACGCCAGACATAAGAGCTGACCATATCGGCCTGTGTGTTGATACTAACAGCATGCTGCCCTTGAGCCTTACATATATTTGATACAATTAGTAGAAAAGCTATGACGATAGCCATTGTGCGAAACATTGATTTTACTTCTTTATCCATGATCTTTTATTTTAATTGTTTTCTATTATTTGTTATTTTCTTCTTCCAATGCCACATTTAGTTTGAGGACATTTACCTTAGACGGTCCCAATATTGCTAGTAGGGGCTTTTCCGTTGTTCTGTCTACAATTGCTTTTATTTTAGCTTCATTCATTTTGCGTGCATGGGCAATTCTTTTTATTTGAACATAAGCACATTCCGGTGTTATGTCCGGATCAAGCCCTGAACCGCTGGCTGTTACCATTTCTGCAGGTACTTCATTGCGATGCAGATAAGGATGGTGTACCAGAAACGAATCAATACGTGTCTTCACTGTCTGTAAATATTTTTCGTTGGTAGGTCCTTTGTTACTTCCTGCAGAACTTGCAGCATCGTATCCGTTTCCGGCAGCAGAAGGACGGCTCCAGAAATAAATGTCTTTTGTAAAGTTCTGTCCTACATTGGCAGCTCCCACTACTTTGCCGTTTAGTGTTATTACATCTGCATCTCCCTTATTTGAACTGACTATTCGTGCAAAAATCCAGAGAACGAAGATATATGTAACAGTTAACATGATGCAAAACATCAAGGTTATCTTGATAGATTTCATTAAATTTTTCATCTCTTTATGTTATTAATAAGTTAGAATACTAAGCTTACAAGCAGATCTATTAATTTGATTCCAACGAATGGAGCGATGACACCACCCAGACCATAAATAAGTAGATTGTGGCGCAATAAAGCCGAAGCACCTATTGGTTTATACTGTACACCTCTTAAGGCCAATGGAATTAAAATTGGAATGATAATGGCATTGAAAATAACGGCACTAAGTATTGCACTTTCAGGACTGTGCAAATGCATGATGTTCAAAGCAGCCAATTGAGGGATAACAACCATAAACAAAGCCGGAACTATGGCAAAATACTTTGCCACATCGTTGGCTATGGAAAAAGTGGTGAGGGTTCCGCGGGTTATTAGCAATTGCTTACCTATTTCCACTATTTCAATTAATTTGGTTGGATCGTTGTCTAAGTCAACCATGTTGCCGGCTTCCTTTGCAGCTTGTGTGCCGCTGTTCATGGCAATACCTACATTCGCTTGGGCAAGTGCCGGAGCATCATTCGTCCCATCGCCCATCATCGCAACCAGTTTCCCCAGATCCTGTTCTTTCTTGATATAATTCATTTTATCTTCAGGCTTGGCTTCGGCAATAAAGTCATCTACTCCTGCTTTTTCAGCAATGTATTTGGCTGTAAGCGGATTGTCACCGGTAACCATTACTGTCTTCACTCCCATTTTATGTAAGCGTTCAAAACGTTCACGGATGCCTGTTTTGATTATATCCTGAAGTTCAATTACTCCCACTATTTGTTTGTTGATGCAGACAACTAACGGTGTACCTCCATTGTTTGAGATCGTCTTCACGAGATCTTCTATATTTTTGGGAAACACATGTTTGGCTTGTTCCGTGATTCTTTTGATTGCATCAAAAGATCCTTTACGTATTTCTGTTCCGTCAGGCAAATCAATTCCACTACATTTTGTCTCTGCAGAAAACTTTATCATGTGAGTACCTACTGTGTCCAGTTCCCTCATACGTATTCCGTTTTCGCGCCCTAATGCAATGATGGATTTACCTTCGGGAGTTTCGTCTGAGATGGAGGAAAGCATGCAGCTTTGTATAAAGTTTTGAAGCTCAATGTTCATATCCTCATCCTGTCTTGTATAAAACTTTGTAGCTTTTCGGTTACCTATGGTAATTGTTCCGGTTTTATCAAGCAACAGTGTATCTATGTCACCTGCCGTTTCCACGGCTTTACCTGATTTTGTGATCACATTTGCACGTAGTGCACGATCCATTCCTGCAATACCGATTGCAGAAAGCAGACCTCCGATCGTAGTCGGTATCAAGCAAACGAATAGAGAGATGAATGCAGCAATGGTGATGACGGTATGTGAGTAATCAGCAATAGGCTTCAACGTCACACATACAATTACAAATACCAGCGTGAATGCTGCCAATAAGATAGTCAATGCTATTTCATTGGGAGTTTTCTGGCGTGAGGCACCTTCAACCAAAGCAATCATTTTATCAAGAAAACTTTCACCCGGATTGGTTGTAACCAATACCTTGATTTGATCGGATAATACCTTTGTACCTCCGGTCACGGAGCTTTTATCGCCACCGGATTCACGAATAACCGGAGCACTTTCACCGGTGATGGCACTTTCGTCAATTGATGCCAATCCGTCGACTATTTCACCATCAGCAGGAATTATATCACCGGCTTCGCAAATGAAGATATCTCCCTTCTTCAATTGTGAGCTATTGATCGTGACAACGCTGTCTTTTTTAAGTATTTTAGCCGGTGTATCTTCACGTGTTTTACGCAGACTATCCGTTTGTGCTTTGCCTCGTGCTTCGGCTATTGCTTCAGCGAAATTGGCAAATAACAAGGTCAAAAACAAAACTACTAAGATACAGATGTTGTATATCAACGAACCTTGAGATGAGCTAAAAGCTGAATATATCGTTACTAACAACATAATGACCGTACAAACCTCTACCGTAAACATGATAGGGTTCTTTATCATCATTTTAGGGTTTAACTTGACGAGTGATTGCTTCAAACTTTCTATAACTTGTGCTTTCTGAAAGAGAGAAGCGTTATTATTCTTATTCATATCAATTTTGTATTAAGTTGATTATAAACTTAAATGTTCTGCTATTGTGCTAAGAGCTAGCGCGGGGAAGAAGGATAGAGCGGCCACGATAAAGATGACGGCAAAGGTCATTACTCCAAAGGTCAAAGTATCTGTCTTTAATGTACCTGAACTTTCGGGAATATACTTTTTCTTTGCAAGCAACCCTGCTATGGCAACTTGACCTACGATTGGAAGATATCTACATATGACCATAACAATGCCTGTGGATATATTCCAGAATGGAGTATTGTCACCTAATCCTTCAAAGCCCGAACCATTGTTTGCCGCAGAGGATGTAAATTCATAAAACATTTCACTCAAACCGTGGTATCCCGGATTGTTCAACCATCCCCCTTCTTTCGCAACAAATTCAGGAGCATGAATAAAGAAGTAAGTCGCCAAAGCTGTGCCTGCCAGTATAATAAGCGGATGAATAAGTACTACAATAGAAGCTATCTTCATTTCACGCGCTTCCACCTTCTTGCAGAGAAACTCCGGCGTACGGCCTACCATTAAACCGCTGATGAATACGGCAATAATAATGAAAGTAAAGTAATTCATCCATCCTGCACCTACTCCGCCAAACCAACAGTTGATTTGCATATTCAACATTTCTATGGTTCCTGAAAGTGGCATTGTTGAATCATGCATTCCGTTTACAGAACCGTTGGAAGTAAGTGTTGTTGCAACACTCCACAGTCCTGTCGCGGCAGCTCCGAATCGGACTTCTTTTCCTTCCATTGAACCGTAATGCTGGGCAATACCCATCTGCTCAATACGTGGATTGCCATGAGATTCCTGGTAAACATTGATACATACACCTATAAGGAATGCACAAAGCATCACTCCAAAAATGCTGTATCCCAACTTCTTGCGCTTGATATAGAATCCAAAAGCAAAGACCATAGCCATTGGAATGAGGGTAAGAGACATGCATTCAACCATATTGGTTAAATAATTGGGATTCTCCAAAGGATGAGCGGAATTGGCTCCAAAGTATCCACCTCCGTTTGTACCCAATTGTTTAATAGCAACGATTGCGGCAGCAGGCCCTTGTGATACCATTTGTTTCGAGCCTTCCATTGTAGTAACTTTCATCTTTCCATTGAATGCCATAGGAACTCCTTGTGTGATAAGGAAAAGACCTACAATCAATGAAAGCGGCAATAAAATACGAGTACAACTTAATACTAAATAATGCCAGAAGTTACCTATCGTCTTTGTCGTTTTTTCACCAAGTGCTTTCATAACACCCGCCATCACAGCCATACCGGTTGCCGCTGCCGTAAATTGGAACAGCAGCACCACAAATAATTGTGTAAAGTAAGTCAATCCACTTTCACCGCTGTAATGCTGTAAGTCACAATTGACTATGAAACTGATACTGGTATTGAATGCTTGATGAAAAGTCTGTCCGATGTTTCCATCCGGATTCAATGGTAGTCCACCTTGACAAACCAGTAATATTATTCCCCAGAAGAACCAAAGTAAGTTGGCAACCAACATTGCTTTTAAGAACTGCTTCCAGTTCATCTCTTCATTCGGATTTATGCCCGAAAAGCGAAAGATGAATCTTTCAATCGGTTTCATAAAATCCAACCAGGTTTTCTCTCCCTTATAAACCTTGGCAATATATTTCCCAAGAGGGAAACTCAGTGCAACCACTAAAATGAGCTGCACAATCACACCTAACATCTCTGTATTCATATTCTTCTCTCTTTTTTGATTAGAACTTCTCCGGTTTAATTAGCACATACACTAAATAACCGAACATTACCAAGCTAATTATAAACAATGCTATATACATATTTTTATCTCCCAACTTTAAATGTTTTCGAACCAATCAATACATTTGAGGAAGGCATAAAAACAAAGTACGCCAACAAGACAGCAAATCGTAAATCCTAACAATGCATCCATAATTTTCTAAGTTTTATTTGTTATCATTCTATTTTATGCCTCTCTATACTCCAAATCCGTGCCAAAGTACAAGAGATCATCTTATTCTATTGATACACAGGTATATAAATAAAGAAGGGCTCCGCTGCAAATGCAGGGAACCCTTCTCATATTGGTATACTGATAATTTTGTTTTGAGAATCTTTAGATTTTGTATTCTTCTATTTTCCTGTATAGAGTAGCAATTCCGATTTTTAGTAATCTGGCGGCTTCTGCTTTGTTTCCTTTTGTGTATTCCAATACTTTGGAAATATGGCGGCGTTCCATCAGGCTCATATCAAAGTCCGATAGTTCTTTTCCGTCATTGTATGCCAAACTTCCTTTTTGCATCTCCAACGGTAAATCTTCGAGTTCAATGTGATTGTTACTGCATACGATCAGACTCCGTTCAATCACATTGCGGAGCTCTCGAATGTTTCCTTTCCAGGGATATTCTTTAAACACCTCTATAACCTTGCTGTCAATATCTGCTAGAGACTTATTCAACAGATTGGAGTAAGTCTGAACAAAAAATTGGGCAAAGTTCCCGATATCTTCTGTTCTGCTACGAAGTGGCGGTAAATGAATTTGAAACACAGACAAGCGGTAATATAAGTCTTCACGGAAATGGTTGTTATCTATTTCTCTTTTTAAATCCCTATTTGTTGCAGCAATGATGCGTACGTTTACTTTCGTTGGTTTGGTATCGCCTATTTTAATGTATTCACCGCATTCTAAGATGCGCAAGAGCTTAGCTTGTAATTCAAAAGCCATTTCTCCTATTTCGTCCAGAAAGATAGTACCATTGTTAGCTTCCTCAAAGAGACCTTTCTTATCTTTCAGAGCACCCGTAAATGAGCCGGCTTTGTGTCCGAACATTTCACTCTCCAATAGTTCTTTGCTAAATGAAGAGCAGTTTACCGCAACAAAGTTGCTCTTGTTTCTTGGACTGTTATGATGAATTGCCTGAGCAAAAACTTCTTTTCCTGTACCTGTTTCTCCTGTTAATAAGACCGGTACATCAGTAACTGAGACTTTTAAAGCCAGCGATAAGGCTTCATTTATGGGTTTTGAGTTACCGATAATAGAGTTGAACGAATATGATGGACTCTTTTGTGCCTCCTGTTTCGTTGTCAGATACTTCGTTCTAATTTTATTAAAAGCCCGTTCAACAACCGGAATAATCTTGTTGTTCTCATTTCCTTTGGTGATATAATCGAATGCACCATTCTTAATTGCCTGTACGCAATCAGGGATATTACCATGAGCAGTAAGTAGAATGGCTTCTAAGTCAGGATATTTTTTCTTAATATCTAAAACGAGATTTACTCCATTACCGTCAGGGAGATATACATCACAAAGAATAACCTCCGGTGCATGAGTTTGTATTTGCTTCAGTGCCGATTTACAATCTCCTGCAAGTAAGACTTCATATCCTTCAAGCTCCATTATTCGCGCCAATAATTTTCTTATTTGCGCTTCGTCATCGATAATAAGAATTTTATTCATATCTCTATTTCTTTTTCATTTTCACATGGTCGTTTATCAAAATGAAAGGATATTTGTGTTCCCTATCATTTTCATCATTTCGAGTAATGCCTGTCTACTCTGGTATTTATCTATATTTTAGGTATAATGTTTCATTCTTTTTAGCCTTCTATGTTTATGGTAAATCAAATGCTGTGCCACGGGTGATTCTTCGGAGCAGAGTCTTTTAGACCAAATGTATTGGATGGTATAGGACGTGACGTTTCATTTTCGTCAAAATAAATATTAATTTTGCGGCAACAACAAATCTGTTTATATGTTACAAACAAATTCGTATAAAGCTCGTATTGATTCACTTCTTCATTACATTAATTCAATGATACAAAAGAATTGGGTGGAAGAGACTCCTGATGCTTTCAATGAGGCTGTAAATTTGAATAAATTAGCAGAGATTTCAGCAATGTCTGTCAGGAATCTTCATCTCGAATTTAAAGCCCATTTGGGGGAAACTGTACATCAATACATAGATCGTTTAAGATTGGAATATGCAATGCAGTTACTAAAAGACAAAAGATTGACCGGAACAGAAGTTTCGGAATACATCGGTTTTGCAAATCCTTCAGCTTTTAATAATATTTTCAAGAAAAAGTATAATGTGACTCCTAAGGAGAAGGGGCTTCAATTATTACAGAGAGAGAAAAAGACATACCCGTATCCAATTACTTATAGATTAGCAGAATTGAAGGATACACCCGTTTTGTTTGTTTCTAATATTGGTAATTACAATACATGTGCCTCTGCTATATTTGAAGAGGAAAACTGGAATAAACTCTATGAATATGCTTTGCAGAATGGCCTGTTGCCAGATCAAGAGGAGTATTGGGGGATATGCTATGATGATACTGATATTACGGATCAGGAAAAGTGCCGTTTTTATGCTTGCATAACGATCAAAGAGCAATATGTGCCATCTCTGGATAATCCAATTAAGAGTTTGTCTATTACTAAGGGGACCTATGCTGTGTATCTGCATAAAGGTAGTTATGCCTTGCTTGATGCTTTTTATGATGCGATTCTTAAGCAGCTTCCTCAGGCTTATCAATTGGGTGATGGGTTAATATTAGAACGTTACTTGAATACACCGGTTGATACTGAAGAGGAGTCCTTACTTACTGAAGTGTTGCTCCCGATTGTTAAAGTTTCAGTGTACAAATGAGGGATGATGTCGTATAGTTTTTATTTATTTCATAATAATTAGCCCATAGAGATATGGGTGTGCCATTCCAATATCCCTGTGGGCTGATCATTTAATTAGATTCTGTCTCACGATTCCAGGGCTTTGCATTATAAGAATAAGTCTTTCCGTCTTTTTTGCATGTCCAATTGGGGTCGCAGCCTGTTCTTCTCATGTAGTAACAGTACTTGCGTCCGTTATTTATGTCTGATTTTATGCCATATCTATAAGTGTTTTCAGGCTCATTCTCTGAAATATTTTCATCTTGTTCCAAAAAAACAGATAAAGTCTTTCCATTTATATTCATTGTGTTATTGAATAAATCTTGTTGACAGCGTAAAGGTCCTGCCACAACAGAGTTCTCAGAATTACTATTTTTCAAAAGGCTTCTGATTAATATTCCACCATAGCATCCTTTTTTTGAATCACTTTTGAAAGCAATATCTATGCCACTTAGATGGAAATAGAAATCGCCAGCTTCGGAATTTCTTTCATAGGTACAAGCGTCAGGATGCTCTTTGCTATAATAGTAGAACTCTATTTCTAGAAAATCATATCTATCTTTTCCCTTTTTTATGTAATATTCTTTAAATAACTTCTTTGCAATTATCTCGAAAATGCTGTCAATTGTCATTTTCGAATTTACATGGCGAATCTCTTCAATGTTTAATAAATCAGTTAATTCCATTTTTTTTAATTTTGTTATTAATATTCGTGACAAGACGAGTTCTTATCAAATTCCTTTTTTATTCTGTTTCTTCAACTCTTTTAATATCTTCTTTTGATTCTTTGCTATTTTACTGCTGCCATTAACCCACCTGTTCAGTTTTAAACCGATCCAAAAGAGTATGATAAATCCAATAATTAGTACCATATTTTTTTCTTTTTATGATTCGAAATGAATAGAATCAGTATTAGCGTTGTTGAGCTGTTGACAAGCAGTATAATATTTAAGCATTCCGTCGTTTGCTTTCACATTCCACGATATACAATTTAAGGCACCACCTTGAGCCACTAAATTGCGGACATTTACTTGTGCTTGATTAACGCAATAAAGTCCTTTTAGTTGTTCCAGTGCTTGGGAATCCTCCTCTTTTCCTAAACAAGGAACAAACATTACATTATCAACAAGTAAAAAGTTGATATATGCCCAGCTATAATTACTTGATTTCTTCACATCATAGTGCAATTCTACTACCTCAAATTTATTACTTAATGCATGTAATAATTTAGTTCTTAGTGTTTTATCAAAATTCCAGTAGTTATTTATGAGTACACGATTATTATCAATATATCTTACCATACCATCAGCATGACCGTATTTTTCGTCTTTGTCCCGCGGTATTAATACTAATTCAGCTTGGAATAATGTTTCGAGCTCATTTATCAATTGGGCATGCTTCTTGTGTGGATTTTCTTTAAATATTTTGTCGGTCATGATTACTGAATTAGTACATTTTATAACGTTTCCACCATCCAAGATTATGTTTGTAGGGAGTGTTGTTTGATGTAGTTCTTTGCAACAGTTTGTTGAATCTGTTATATACTTAGAATCTTCCTGTAAATAATCAGGATTATAAGTATACTTGATTAATTGATTTTTTGAAACTTGTATTGGCATATAATCTCGCGCCCAAAAATCTTTTGTATAAGGAAGTATTGCCCATTTTATTTTAAAATAATTCAAAGTATTGCAGATGGATTCTCTAGTAGATCTGTTTAAATACTTAGAAAAGAAAACCATATTGGTGTCTTTGTCTGTAATTAGTTTATTCATATCCTTTGATCCTTTTTGTTTCTGTTGCAAAGATATGGCAGTTAGGAAAGAATATTTTTACTCAAAAGTGCAAAGATATTAAATGTGGGTATTAATTGGGTACTAAATATCACAGAAAAAGGAATTAAAACAATAAGTCGTGCATATAAGTGTAGTGATACAACAAAAAGTCGTCCATATAAGTGTAAAAGTCGAAATGATGGTCAAGTTTCTGAGTTGTGATGTGCAGCAAATCTCTGCATGACCAGCTACATTCTTCCATCTTCAAAGCGACATTTTTTTGTTTTACAATTGTAGAAAATGTTTCTTACCTAGGTGGAAAACGTTTCTTACCCGGGTGGAAAATGATTTCCACCTAGGTAAGACAATGTTTTGTTGGTGAGGATGTCTTATACTGAATATGGTTTACAGCTGAAACCAATAAAAAAGTATAAGAAAATGGAGAAAAAAAGAAAGAATCAGATCTACGATGAATCG
>Ga0302207_1000884_pt1 | contig 11699 bp, 8 predicted proteins | sample II_Fen_E2_2_FD_198792 | JGI IMG/M metagenome (GOLD analysis project Ga0302207, IMG submission 198792) | Peat permafrost microbial communities from Stordalen Mire near Abisko, Sweden - II_Fen_E2_2 | ecosystem: Environmental > Terrestrial > Soil > Wetlands > Permafrost | place: Sweden: Abisko...
TTGTTTTAATTTTAATTACTACATTAAATATTACGCAAACTAAAATATTTTCTTTAAAAAAATACGACTAATCAAGTCGTATTTTTCTTTCATTTTTATTATAGCATTATTTAATAATTTTCACTCGATCTTCAATTGGTGCAAATTCTTTATCATTTGGATTAGCAAATGGTTTACCAAATGGCATTTGAGAGATCAGTTGCCAAGTAGCCGGAATCTGCCAAGTCGCCTTCACCTCTGACTCAATTAAATTATTGTAGTGTTGCAGTGACGCACCTAAACCTTCAGCCTCTAAAGCAGTCCAAACAACGTATTGAAGCATACCTGAAGATTGCTGTGACCAATTCGGAAAATTATCTTTGTAAGAAGCAAATTGTTCTTGGAAATTTTCAATTATTTTAGCATCTTCAAAAAATAAAATTGTACCATAACCATTTTTGAAAGAATTAATTCTTTCTTCGGTGCTAGCAAATTTATCAGCGGGCACTATTTTGCGAAGTGATTCCATGGTGATATCCCAAATTTTATCATGATTTGCACTAAGTAATACCACGGCACGAGCACTTTGAGAATTAAAAGCAGATGGGCTATATTTTACCGCTTCCTCAACTAGCTCCTGAATTTTTTCATCAGAGATACCCACTTCTTTATTAATTGCGTAAAAGCTTCTACGTTCTTTTACAGCTTTAAAAAAATCATTATTCATATTTTTATTCTATTTATTTATTAATTTATTCGGTCACAGTTAAAGTTCCCCAATGACCATTAGCGCGATGTCCTGGCTTAGTACAATAATATACGAAGGAACCAACTTTATCAGCAGTAAACTCAACTGTCATTTCTTGATTTAAAGGGGTGTCAGTATAAACATTAAACTCATCAATTTTAAAATCATGAGCTCCACCAGTATTAGTAATTTTTAATCTAACTAAATCTCCTTTTTTAACTGTAATTTCTTTAGTTGAAAATTGCGGAAAATATTTTCCATCTTTTACAACCGTAAAAGAAGTGAAAGTAAATTCTTTAGCCGGCGCTGTTTGACTAGGATTATTAGTTACCACATTCTTAGGCATGTTACGCTGACTAATCATCACAACCGCCACTACAATTAGGATTCCAATTATACTAACGAGAATTGGAGTAATATTTTTTTTATTCATATAAGTTTTGCCTTAATTTAAATTATAAAGATCAATCAGTAATTGACATCTCAAAGTATATACCTTATACTATATAAAGTAAAGTACTTACAATTAGTATAGTATAAAATATGACAAAAAATAAAGAAAAAACTCTAAATTGCCCTGTCGAAGTGACTCTAAGTATTATTGGTAAAAAGTGGACGGCTTTAATTGTCCGCGATTTATTGAGTGGCACTAAACGTTTCGGCGAACTACAAAATTCTTTAAGTGGTATTAGTCCCCGCACTCTTTCAGCGCGTCTTAAAGATTTAGAAACAGAAAAAATTATCAAAAAAAAGGTATTTAAAGAAATACCTTTACATGTTGAATATACTCTAACCCCTCGAGGTAAAGATTTACATGCCATTATTGATCAAATGGCTAATTGGGGGGCTTGTTAAAATTTTTATACATAAAAAAAGACACTTTTTACAGTGTCTTTTTTTATTTAAACAAAATAATTTTTTATATTTTATTTGATACCATTTATTACTTTTCTAGTCATCGGCCCAAATAAACCAGAGGCTGGATTAATTTTATTAGCTTTCTGGAATTTGATTAAAGCGGCTTTAGTTGCTGAACCAAAAGTATTTGTCTCCTTCCCTTTAGAACCGGCTCCAGTTTTAGCAACAATATAACCTTTGGCATTTAATAATTTTTGAAGCTCTTTAACGTCAGCACTGACGGAATTTAATTTTAAATCTCTAGTGAAGACGAAGGTTTTAACTGTTGTGTTAACTGGGGTAATAACCGGGTTATTAACAACTACTACTGGAGTAATTGGATTGATAACTACTGGAATAACCGCCACTTCACCTTTCAACGACTTAATAGTAATTTCAGCCCGGTTAACATAGATATTAGCAAAAGTTAATTTAAGATCATTTATTCTATCACCATCTAAATCAATCTCTTTGGACTCACCTTTCTGAAGTATAATATTTTGAGAATCCAGTTTTAAGGTAATGATATTAGTCGCTAAGTCTAAATCGGAAATTTTAAGACTATAGTCTCCCAATTGCCAATTAATAGAACTTTTTGGAGTTTTAAAATTAGCTTGAGCACCTATATAAGCTAATAAATTAACGCCACCAGTAGAAATTTGATTAATATCACGAGTTGCATTCATCGCAATTGATTCATCATTTAAACCACTACCAATTCCTGATGGTAAAACAAATGGAGCGGAAGCACAACCAGCTGTATTAAATGTTTGGTCACTGCCATAACCACTTCCAAAATTATTAGTAGCATAGGCTCGGTAATGATAAGTGGTACCACAGTTTAAACCAGAAACCGTATTACTAAAAGAACCAATCTCATAAGAACCAGAAGCACTAACTGTTTTTCCATAACTAGTGTCTACTCCGTATTCGAAACCTTCTGCCACAGCATTAATACCATTAGTATTTACAATATCACCACTTAAGGTAGCTCCATTACTAGTAATTGATGATGAAGAACCAGAATTAATAATTGGTAAACCTGGTCTATAAATATAGATATAACCTGGATTAGAAACTACTGCAATTACTGAGCCATCGGTTGAAGCGGCAACTGATTGCCAGGTACCAGTAGAAGCACTAGTTTGTTCAACCCAGGAAGCACCACTATCAAGAGAGTTATAAATGTAACCACCATTATCAACAGCTACTATTTTAGAACCATCAGCTGAAGAAACTATTGACTGCCAAACACGTGAGCCAGCGCTAGTTCGTGTTAACCAATTAACACCATTATCTGATGAAGTATAAATATAACCATAATTATCACCAGCTACTAATTTAGAACCATCAGCTGATATAAAAGCATCATTTAAAGTTAAACCTGACACTAAGCCATTGCCCACTATTTCACTCCAGGTAACGCCGTAATCAGTTGAAGTATAAATATAATTAGTACTAGATAAAACCGCTATTAATTTATCGCCCAAGGCTGATGAACTAATTGCCTGCCAAGCACGAGTAATATCATTTTTTCTAGCTGTCCAAGTAGCACCGTAATCAGAAGAGTTATAAATATAACCACCGTTTACCACGGCAGTTAAATATTATCCGTTAGCCGATGAAGTAATTGATTTCCAGCTACGAGTAGCATCAGAAGTTTTCTGAACCCAAGTAGCACCATAATCATTTGAAGTGTAGATATAACCTCCACCAACAATCGCAGCTAAATACTTACCATCGGATGAAGAAGTGATTTCAGACCAAGCGCGAGTGGCGTCAGAAGTTTTCTGAACCCAAGTAGCGCCATAATCGGAAGAGGTGTAAATATAACCACCATTTACTACCGCGGCTAAGTATTTACCGTCAGAGGAAGCGGCTACAGATTGCCAAGCACGAGCAGTATCAGTGGTCTTTTGAACAAATGGCAAAATATTAAAGGAAGCATCTGCACTAGAATTAGAACCAAAACTATTGGTAGCAGTGACATTGTAATGATAAACCGTGTTAGTAAGAGCTGAAATATTTGTAGAAAATGTTTCTAAATTTAAAACGCCACTCTGACTAGAATTAGATGTATTACCATAACTAGTTGTTAAACCATAATTAAAACTACGAGTCGTACTCTGAGTACTAGCATTACCATTTAAAGTTATGGATGACGAATTAGCAGAGGCTGAAGTGCTAGTAATAATTGGACTACTAGTTATTGTGCCGTATGTATAAATATAACCACCGCCAATACCAATAAATATTTTTGTACCATCGCTAGAATAAATAACTGGTTGATAAGAATGAACCCCAGCACCTGATACAACTGACCAAGTATTGCCACTATCTAGAGATTCGTAAATATGGTCATCCCACAGTGAAGCAATGATTTTAGTACCATCATCGGAATAATTAGCTGTATACCACTGATTAGAAGCGCCAGCTGATGGAACATTAAATTTTGGTGTCCAGGTCAAACCATAATCTGATGAAGTGTAAATATATCCAGCCACATTATGGTCGGTTATTACTAATTTATCACCTAACGCTGAGGATGAAATTGAAAAAAAGTAAGTAGAAGCTGAACCGGCGATAACTCTTTCTGTCCAGTTAACACCATAATTAGTTGAAGTCCAAACATTACCACCACGAACAACCGCCGCTAAATTTTGACCATTGGCTGATGAGGCAACAGCACGCCAACTGCGAGCTCCAGCATTGTTAATATTAGTCCAAGTAGCACCAAAATCAGTTGAAGTCCAAATGTTTCCATTTTTTACCACTGCTGATAAATATCTGCCATCCGAAGAAGAATCAATTGAATACCAACTACGATTAGACGCATTAGCAGTATTTGCTACCGCTGTCCAAGTCAAACCATAATCAGCTGATGTCCAAATATTACCACCATAAACTACGGCCGCTAAATATTGGCCACTAGCCGAAGAAGTAACCGAATACCAAACGCGCCCAGTGTCACTAGTTCTTTGAGTCCATGTCACACCATAATCGGAAGTGGTGTAAATATAACCATTATAACTTAGGGCCACAGCTTTACTGCCATCAGCTGATGGTGCTACTGATACCCAATTATAAAAACCTGAACCACTTTGCTCTGTCCAACCATCAGCCGCTCTTGATTGAGTTGGAAAAATTAAGCAAGAAAAAATAGCCAAAACAAATAAGGCTACGGAGATGCTCGCCGTAAAAAGTTTTTTCATAAATATTTATTTTATATAATAAGTAAAGTAATTCTTATATTATACTACTTTTTTTGACTAAACGGAAATTTTTATTACCACTGTCCAACAGTGATTTTATGAATATTTAGATTAGATAAACCAAGTGATAAATTACGCATAATTTGATAGGCCGCCTCTCCATTAGCTAAATAATATCTAGCACCATCACTAGGATTTATATACCAAGCTTCACCGCGTCCTTCAGTTTGAATAACAATTCTTCCCTTTAATTTATTTACTAAAGATGATGAATAATTTGTCTTAGTTAGAGCAAGATAATTAGTTGGCAAAACTGATTTAGAGGCAACCGGAATCTTAGCTAAATCATTATTCCTAATTCCTAAACCAAACTTATGCAAAGCTTGATAAGCACTGGCGCCATCAGCTAAATAATATCTCTTGTAAGAGGCTGGATCCAAATACCAGGCCTGACCTTTCTGCTCAACTTGTAATAATATACGACCAACTAATTTTTTAATTAATTTAATATCTATTTTTTTAGTTAATTCTAATTCTTCTTCAATAATTTCATTAACTAAATTATTTTTATCAGTATTAATGACTGTTGTTTCACTACTAACAATAACTGGTTCAACCACTGTTGTTAAAACACAAGTTCGATTTAAGTCTAATTGCTGGGCGGTATTTAAAGTACAATTGACCGGAGTACTAGTTAAAACTGTTCTAAATTGTTGAGTCCCAATACAAGCTTGCCAAGGATTATAAGTAATAGTTGAACAATAAGTAATATTGGCACCGCCCCCACCACCACTGCCGCTACTACTATTATTAGTGGTTTGAGTATAAGTAGCAAATTCAGTAAAATGTTTAGTCCAAATTATTAAATCAGCGCCTACATTAATTTTGCATTCCGAATTAGAGTTTAAAAGATTAGCTGTTGTTTGACTGTCATCCGTACAAGTATTAGTTATTTCCGTAAATGTTTCCCCACTATTTAAATAACCGACATGTTTACCAGCTTGTCCTGGCATTAAAATTCTAATCCCTTTATCAAAAGATAGTTTATAATCAGTTGCTCCTAATTTAATAGCTAAACCTAGAGTTTTTGTTTGACCAGAAGTAGCCGGTAAAGCTACCGAACTTGAAACTGGGGTCATCATAATTCCGTCCCAAGTGGTGCTGGCACTAGTAATTGTAGTTGATATTGGGATGACAACACTGACATTACTAGCATTAGCTGAAGTAATAGTAATTGCTGGTAATATTCCAATGCCAGTTTTGTTAATAAAAGAACTAATATCAATAGTTGGGTTATTAGCATCACTACTAATCGTGATTAAAGCCTCTTGAATCGGATTAGTAATAACAGCTTGTGGTGTTAAATTATTGATGTTAACACTCCCAGTATCGTTTGGTTTTGTCTGTATACTAGTTAAACTAGAATCAATTAATAAATTAACTTGGGAATTGCCAGCTAAATCAGTTGCATTAGCCATCACATCATTATTAAAAGTAGTAGTAGCTGTGGTTGTAATTTGTAAAATATTATCAAGCCAAGTATAAGTTAAATTTTTATCAGCACCATTAGTTAAAGCTGTTTCGATTGCCAACTTAGAACTAGTTGCCAGTAATTCACTAAAAATTAAATTAGTATTACCTGTTGATAATTCAACATCACTTGAATCATTACCAATTTTAAGTGAAATTGGCGACGCTTTATCAACCGAAATATTATTTAAACTTGTCTCGAGTGAATTATTTAAAGTATCCTTCAACCCACCTTTTGTATAAGATAAACTTGGTGTCGCCGCCGAATCAAAATCGCTACCTTCATTAAAAGCAATATAAATAATATTCGTATTAGTAGTCGTCGCTAAAAAATTCTCACCAGAATAACCCACTACATCAAAGTTACTAGCATTAACTGTTGCATCATTAATATTTTTACTAAAAATAATTTTAACAGCATCAATTTTTCCATTATTATTTAAGTCTTGAGTTTCAACTGAGTTAATAATTGGAGACACAATGTCTTTAATGGCTGTTGAAGTAGCAGCCAAGGAAACATTTCCTAAATTATTAGTAGCCGTAACAGACACATTAATCGGTCCATCTGATAAGTTACTAGCATCCAAAACTAAATCATAATTAGTTTCATTGTTTATTAATTGACTAGCAGTGGTAGTCGCGTTAATACCATCACTTAAAGTGACCGCTACTAAAGAATTAGCTTCAGCCGTACCAATAATATGAACACTGGAAGCTTCTAAGCTATTAATATTATTATCCGTTGCCACTGAACTTATAATTGGAGTAGCTGCTGGAGTATTATCAACTGTTAAAGTAGCTAGTGAATCTGGGGCAATATTATTATCCGTATCAACAACAAATAATTTATAATTACCAGCTAAACTTGGGGTTGAAATAATCGTTGAAGTGCCAGTGGTTTTAGTCATGTTAACACCTTCAATGAAATTATTTGTACCCGCTGGTGCTAACCAAATAGTATTACCATTATTTCCTGATGATACTATTGTGAGCGAACCATTACCTTTTTTAGTAGTAGTGTTTTGGAAAACTAAATCAGAATAAGTAGCTAGAGTTAAAGCTTTAAAAGCATTTATTCTTTTACCAGTTGAGATTATGTTGTTTAAAGATGGCAAAGAATCACCAGTTTTAAAAATAATATTCCTTATTTGAGAATAAGTTAAATCTTGACGAGCTGATAAAAGTAAAGCTGCTAAGCCAGAAACATGAGGTGAGGCCATCGAAGTTCCAGCATAATAACCGTAAGACGGAATTGAACCGTCACTCAATTTTCTAATATTAAAAGAATTAACCCAACAACCATTAGTAGCCCCGTCACCAGTATCATTATTACTATTAGTAACCCAGCGTAATCTAAATTTAAAATTGCCAACTAAATATTGATTGGGAATAAACAAATCATTAAAAGTATAAACGGCTCCTGAAGTTGAATTAGCATCAGTACCACTTAAAGCCGCTAAATATTTTTCATCCCATTTAATAATTTCGTTAAAAGTGTTACCGCCATCACTACTATATTCTAAAGACATATGATCAGGAAAACCATCAGCATATTCCGTATTACAGCCCGAACGGAAACTAACGTAAGCCGAGGCACTAGAACTTAAATCATAGGCAGGAGAAGTGATGTTAGTATCAGAACTGGTGGCATAAGAACTAGCTAAATCGCCTGTTAACACTTTTCCATAAGTAGCATTATTTACTGTGCCCCAATTATTATTTGATCCGCCTCTAACAAAATTTGTTGGTAAATTAGGAGTAGTAACACTAGTGAGTAAATCACTAAACAAATTTGATTCGCCAGTTAGAGTGCTATAAATATAATTTCCTGGAGCACCAACATCAACTGATGTCTTACCATAGTTAGAAAAACTAGCCAAATTATCATTATTATCAGTCGCCGCCACCGTAATAATATTATCTAAATTATAACTAGCTGGATAATAAGGCGTAATATCATTATTATTAGAATCATTTGCAGCGGCCGCAACGTAAATACCACCATATTGTCTAAAGCGATTAATAGCATCGTATTCAGCTGAAGAAAAAGAAGGACCGGAAAAACTAGTACCAATTATTTTAACGCCATTTTGCATTACAAAATTTATTGCTCTAATTTCTTGTTGCACAGAAAAATTGAAACGAAGAGCCATAATTTTAGCCTTTGGAGCCACACCAATAATACCAGTATTATTATTTTTTGCCGCCGCCATTGTTCCGGCTACATGAGTACCGTGATTGTATTCCGCAAAATCACTTGAAGGTAAAGGAGTTTTATCATCATCAACAAAATCATAACCATGATTACAGTTACCTAAAAAATTACCATTCTCATCCTTACAGTTAGTGCCATCCCACATGTTATTAATTAAATCTGGATGATTATAAGCCACACCACTATCAATTGTTGCAATAACTGTGCTGCTGCCCTCACTAATAGTCCAAGCTTCTGGAGCGTCAATATCGGCATCTACTGTACCAGCTCCACCAATATTTTGACCAGTATTATCTAAGCCCCAAAGATTGTTTTTATAAGTATCATTGGTATTGATAGTTGATGGATAACGAATATAATTTGGTTCAGCATATTCAATATTAGAATCACTTTTTAATTCCGCTATTTTATTTTCCACCGTGTCACCGTCTTTAATTTTTAAAACTGAGATATTAAGATTTTTAAAATCTTCTTTAGTCTCCAAAGAACTGTTATTGCTAAAACTAGCCGCCTTAAGTCTACCCGAAGACGTATTTAAATTAACTTTAGTAGTCTTATACTTAACAATTACTTCCCCATCAATATAGTCTTTATTATTAGCAGCCAAAATTGGACTACCTATTAAAGAGGCTGATAAAATAAACAAAAGTGAAAAAAATATTCTACTAATTTTCATAATTTTACTAACTTTAAAACAATCTAATCTTCTATACTAAGAAATCTACTGATTAAATAATCAATCTTTTTAATAATTATTCTTAATTTTTACATAATGATTATAGCCTATTTTGATATATTAGGAAAACAAAAAAACACTAGTTTTACTAGTGTTTTTTATTAGCACGGGATGCAGGTGCCGCCCCTGCGCCGTCGGTTTTGGAGACCGATATACTACTGTTATACTAATCCCGCAATCTTACTTAGCTAAGTATAAATTAAAAAAAGCACTCAGTCAATAACAAAAACGCCCATTTCTGGGCGTTTTTTAAACTAAATATTATTAAAACTTAATAATTCTCTGCTAATAATTGGAAGAAAGCTTGAGGATGAGCACAAGTGGGACAGACAAGTGGTGCTTCTTCTCCTTCGTGGATATGTCCACAATTTAAACAAATCCATTTATTTGGACCAATCTTCTTGTAGACTTCTCCTGTTTCTAAATTAGCTAATAATTTACGATAACGAGCTTCATGATGTTTTTCAATTTGAGCTACTCTGTCAAACAAAATAGCAACTCCTTCATGACCCTCTTCACGAGCCTCAGCGGCCATACGAGGATACATTTCCGAATTCTCATATAATTCCCCCTCAAAAGCATGTTTTAAATTAGTTGGTACATCGCTGATTAATTCTAACTGTTTAGCCCAAAGCTTGGCGTGTTCTTTTTCATTTAAAGCTGTCTCAGTAAAAAAATTAGCAATTTGTTCGTAACCCGCTTTACGAGCGACAGAAGCAAAATAATCATATTTATTTCTAGCCATTGATTCGCCAGCAAAAGCGTCAGCAAGATTTTTTTTGGTTTTTTCTCCTAACATAAATTTTATAATTAATTTTTATTAATTTGTTGTTTAATTGTTTCCAAAGAACCAGCGAATTTATCTAAATTTTCTCTTAGCACTTCATTGACCGCAATCTCTTTAGCTTCACTATATTGTTTGTCTAAAGAATTTAACATTTTGAGAGCTAAATGTTTTTCATTCTCCGTTGGTTCACTGTTAGCTTTTAAATCTTTAAGCAAAGCTCCTAAATCTTCTTTAGATAATGACAAATAAAAAGTTGGGATGTTCTTTAATTCTTGTCTGGCAATTTGTCCATCTTTAATAGTAGCTCCGTATTTTAGAGAAGTACCACCATGAGCCAAACTTTTTTTAATCTTCTCATCTTTTTTAGTACCACCATCATCACCAGTAAAACCAAGCACTTCATCAAAACCACAAACAACCGCACCGGTTTCCTTATCAATCAAAACATTATCAACACCATATTTATAATCATCAAAACTGGAAGCACGAGCTACAATAAAACGATCACGAAGTAAGCGATGTAACACTAGAGTGACAGTCATCTCTGTAATAGTGGCTGGATTTTTTTCTTTAGATTCACGCCACTCATCAATTGTTTTATATTGTTCTCTAGCCCAATTCTCTTCTAAGCTAGTGACAAAATTTTGATCAGCTACTAAATCAGGATGCTCAGCCATCAAAATATTACCACTTTTATCTAAAAATTTATAAGCAAATTGTTCATTAACTTCATTACTAATTTCAGCCATTTTATTTTCCAATAAACCACGATATTCCTCGGGTCGAAGTTTCTTTTCTGGTAATTCAATGTGGCCAATAATTTTAAATTCTTGCATACTATTTTTTCTTATCTTTCTTTATTATTTTTTTCACTGGTCGGCCATTTTCAGACACAGCATCAAGCTCTGACGCAAACTCTAAACTATAAATATGTAAGATAGTGGCCGTAATAGCGACCACTAAAGGACCAAGCACTACTCCCCAGAAACCAAATAGAACGATGCCGCCTAAGACTGAAAAGACAATGAAAATTGGGTTTATTTGTGCTTTATCTTTTAACATCCAGGCGCGAATTACATTATCAATAGTTCCGATGATTAAGAAGCCCCAAAGAAGGATAAAGATACCCTGCCAAGTCTGGCCCATTACTAAATAATAAAGACCAACTGGTACATAAAAAATCATTGAACCAACATATGGCAATAATGATAGTAAGGCAACTAATACACCTGCTAAAAAAGCCGGAAAGCCAATAAAGGCAAAACCAATTGCTCCCACAATTCCCTGAGCAATTGCCACCACAAAAGTGGAAATCATGGTTGTGTAACTTATCTCTCTAAACTTATCAAAAATTTCTTTATTATATTTATCTTTAAGTGGTAATAAATACATTAATTTATTTAACATTTCTTTACCGTCTACAAAGAAAAAGAACATTGTTAAAATAATCATCGTTAAAGAAACAATAAAATTAGTTGTTTCCATTAAAGCTGTGGTAGCTCCTGAGATCATCCAGTTACTAGATTTTTGTAATACATCTAACAAAACATTCTTAACAACATCATTATTGTATTGATCGAAACTGATACCATCTA
>Ga0302207_1000887_pt1 | contig 11671 bp, 4 predicted proteins | sample II_Fen_E2_2_FD_198792 | JGI IMG/M metagenome (GOLD analysis project Ga0302207, IMG submission 198792) | Peat permafrost microbial communities from Stordalen Mire near Abisko, Sweden - II_Fen_E2_2 | ecosystem: Environmental > Terrestrial > Soil > Wetlands > Permafrost | place: Sweden: Abisko...
TGGATTTTCTAAAATAAACGCTCAACAAAAATGAAAATTAAAGGATTACGTTGGTGGATAATTGGAATGATTTGCCTCATTACCATTATTAATTATTTAGATAGGGGAACTCTCAATTACATGTGGGTTGCGAATATCGAATATAATCTAGTAGAAAAAATTGATCCATCAAAAGGTGAAAATCAGGCCGTTTTCTTAGCTCAGGATGACACCTATCGTCTTGTTTCTAAAAAAGGAGACGTACTGATTCAGAAAGCACAAAATGTATCTTTCAAGAAGAATAAGGAAATAGTGGTGAATCGTCAGGGAATTGCTTACGATTTAGGTATTGTTGATCCAAATGCTTCTCAGGAAGATTCTGCCAAACAGGCAAAAGACATGTTGGGGCAGATCACAATTTTCTTCATGATTGCCTATGGTTTCAGCCAGCTTTTTTCCGGAAAATTGTATGATAAAATTGGAACCCGAAAAGGATTCTTTACTTCTGTTTTAATTTGGGGAACTGCAGATGCATTGACCTCATTAGCTCAGGGAAAAATTTCACTTACCGGATTTCGAATGATGCTCGGTTTGGGTGAAGCAGGTCCGTGGCCGGGAACTACCAAAAGTAATGCAGAATGGTTTCCACAAAAAGAACGTGCTTTTGCACAGGGACTTTTTGGTGCCGCGGCTTCAATCGGATCAATTTTAGCTCCGATAATCATTTTAATGCTGTATATTTCATTGGGTTGGGAAATGACTTTTGTGGTGGTCGGTTGTTTGGGTCTTGCATGGTTGATTCCCTGGTTAATAATCAACAAGAAAGGACCTAAAGATCACAAATGGATAACAGAAGAAGAACGTGAATACATTTTGAGCGGTCAGCCGGAGTCGAAAGTCACCAATGAAGTGGCCAAAAGTTGGGGACAATTACTTTCAAATAAAAAGAATTATTCCGTCATATTGGGTCGTTTCTTTTTAGATCCTATTTGGTGGATGTTTGTCACCTTCCTCCCCATGTATCTGGTTCAGGAATTCAAATTAAACATCAAAGAACTGGCTTTCTCTGCATGGATTCCATATGTTGGTGCCATGATTGGAAGTATTTCGGGTGGTTGGTTCTCCGGTTATTTAATCCGTAAAGGTGCAACAGTTGATAAAGCCCGTAAAACGGCAATGCTTGTTGGAGGTTTAATAATGGTTCCGGCCATAATTGCTTCGGTAATGGCATCCAATGCTGTATTAGCAGTTATTCTAATGGGCTTTGTACTTGGCGGATTTCAGTTTACCATTGTCAACATTCAAACCTTACCAAGTGATTTACATTGTGGAAAATCAGTTGGATCGTTAGCCGGACTGGGTGGTGCTGCAGCCGTATTGGGAACCATTTTAGCCATATTATTTGCCGGTCAGATTGAAAGCTGGACCTTACTGTTTGGGTTGTTGGCCGCATTGGTTCCTATGTCATTGCTTTCCGTTTATTTAACCGTAGGCAAAATTGAACAAATCAAGTAACACATTTTAAAATCAACTGAGAACATTAAATTAAAAATAATATAATATCCCGAATTGGGATTTAAGACAATCAGAATATGAAACTCAAAAGTAAAGTTGCTGTCGTAACAGGTGGCGCACGTGATTTAGGACGTGCAATTTCAGTAAAATTAGCCTCAGAAGGTGCTAAAGTAGTGATTAATTATTATGACAATCCGGAAGATGCTCAGGAAACATTGAAAATGGTTCAGGAACTTGGTTCGGAAGGAATTATTATTCAGGGCGATATGACCAAGTCGGCGGATGTAAAACGGTTATTTGATGAAACGATAAAAACATTTGGCAATGAAATAGATGTTTTAGTAAATGTAGTTGGAGGCATTGTTGGTCGCAAAACAATCACTGAACAGGACGAAGCATGGTATGATTTCCTGATGGATGTAAACATGAAAAGCTGCTGGTTATGTACCCGCGAAGCAGTTCCTTATATGCCTGCAGGCTCTGCAATTGTAAATTTCTCTTCGCTTGCAGCACGTGATGGCGGAGGCCCGGGAGCATCTATGTATGCAACTGCCAAAGGTGCTGTTATGACTTTCACACGCTCCATGGCAAAAGAACTTGGCCCAAAAGGAATCCGTGTCAATGCACTGGCTCCGGGAACCATTGCCACTTCGTTCCACGATCGGTTCAATACTCCAGAAAACCGTGAACGCATGAAAGGAGTTTATCCGCTTCGTCGTGAAGGTGATGCAGGTGATGTTGCTGATCTGGTTTTATTCCTTGCCTGCGCTGATTCCGATTACCTGACCGGCACTAATATTGATATCAACGGAGGAATGTCATTCTCCTAAATAATTGATAACCTGATTTTAAAATCCCCGTCAATATTTTCTTTGACGGGGATTTTTTGTTGTTTTAAATCTTAGCTAACTCTCTGGTAAATTCAACTAAACCTGACGTATGCGAAAAAAAACACTTGCACATTTCGATGTGTAAGTGTTTGATTTTCATTGTGGGCCCAACTGGTCCACACCACTTTTTATTTACGCCTGATTATCAGCGTATTAGATTAGTGCGAAAGTGCAAATCCGAAAAATTATGCCAAATTTTACCGAAATTTGTTTGACACTAAATTTTGTTTAGAAATATCATGTATTTCAACAAATGAATTTACATTTCAATATTCTGAATATATGTTGTTGAAAATTCGATAGATCAATATTGTAAAGCCGTAATGCCTTTACATTATCTATTTATAACTATCCACTAACGACATCAATTCGGTTTTGTTGGCAATAAAGACTTGTTTTTCGGACTAAAAGTTACTTTATATTCCCTTCCGGGAAGCATATCAAAGTAGTTATCACTCAAGAAACCTTCTATTCCATCAAAGTTCAGATAGATATTCTTAGCCAACACATCCGATTTTAATGTGATTATCCACGCTTCACCTTTTAAGCTTTAAGTCAATTCAGTAAGCAATAAATGAAGTTTTGAGTATTTCCACTTCCTGTAATATTCATAATAATAGTTTTATTGGATATATCATTTCTGAACTGATTGGATATGTAACCATTCCCAGTTTGCCATGCTGAAGAGTAATTTAATTTAATATTTTAAATACTCTTTGAGTTGTGGGTTCATATTATTTTTAAGAACAAAATCCATTATTTATTGACCAGACTAAGCCCTAGAATAAAAGTTGGAACAACTTGTTTCGCTCATGGCATAACTCTGTGAATCCAGTAAACTTGAATGCAAAAAAAATTTCAGTGATACGATTAAACTATAGGCTCCATTATCTACATATAAAGTTTAATACTCACCATTGTGTAAAAATATTCATTTTCATATTCATTTAATAAATTAATTTGTAAAAAATAAAATAACCGCCCAAATTCTAAACAACAATCCGATTACATTTTTATAAACAGAGGTGAAACTAGTTTTGTATTAATCCATTTATCATTCATTACGGTTATAGCCATAATTCTTATTTTGTTATTACGGGGAAGGATTAACAATTTGGCAGTTGGTGGCAAATAGATTGAATATTTGAATAAATAACAATAAGTATAAGCTTCATTATTCCCTAAAATTGAATGTCGGTGTGTACCCACCCATGCAATATTATCTTTTTTCAAATAAGCCGGAGTATTGTTTAAAATTTTTACCTGGTCCACCTTTATATTTTCATTCATTGGCCGGTCAAAAACAGTAGCGTTCCATTGACCGATAAAACCTGAATAGGACTGAATTCCGAAGTCTGTCATTTTTCCATCAATACTAAAACTACCATTGGTATCTTCAATAGCAGCAGCTAACAAATATACCCGATTAAAATTTCCCCGGGGAATCTGTATTGTATCGCCATTAGGTATAAGTGCATCGTTATTAATCTTTTGAATTTTAAAAACCACCCCTTGCGATTCGATTTCACCCGGTAACAATTCAGCGAGCAAAGAATGTCCCAGATTATCAAATTCTCCCGTTGTTTTATCAGTATCATAGCTGGAGACTCTGGCATTGTACTTCAATGGAACCGGCATACTGCTATCGGCCGGTTGTTCAACGATTGAATTTTCCAGCACCACTGAGAAAGTACGGGGTTGATACGGTTTAATATCACACATTAATTTTCCATCCTTTATTAATGCTCCTCCAATTACCTCCTCAATCCCGTTTAACTCCCGAGCCGATTTGACTTTTGCCGGGAATGAGATTGAAACATTTTTTGCTGATTCGCCGGTAAGTTCCTGAAGACGAACAACGATTGAACTATCATTTTCTGCTTTTTTCAGGGCTTTAATTGCAACCCGGGATGTATTAACCGAAGCAAATGAGAATGATTTTCCGAGTTTTCCATCATGTGCCGGAGTTTGAAAAGCAATTATTGGTTGATTCAGAGATGCTGACTGCCATAAATTAGAGTTGTTTCGCCACGATTTCTTATGACCTGAAATTGAATAGGTAAAATTGTGTTTACCCAAATCCTGATAAGTTTGATAATAGTATCTTCCGGTAGTCATTGGACTATGCAACAATGTAAGGCGCAATGTATTATCGGCAGGTTTATCCCAACCATATTTGCAATCGTTCAAAATACTTATTCCATATGTTCCATCCGGCGATGTTATATCAGCCCATTGTTGAGCTGGTACTTCATAAAGGTTAGGCTTATTATTGCTTCGTTTAATAGTGCCTAAACCTAAATCGTAAGTTGCGATAGTATCCGCTACTGCCAATTGAAAAGAGGCTTTCAATAATGTATTGCGGGTATTCCAGTCAATTTCGTTTACAAAGTCTATGCGCTGTTCAGCATCCCCTTCAGCTAACCGGATGTGTTGAATGAATATTGATCCTTCCGTTTCCCTTGTTATTTTTAAACTAACCCTTACAGGCCCATTTTCTTCAATTTCTATGTTTTTCACATTCCTCACAAAGTTTCTAGGCCTGGCACAAATCGTATTGTAATAAATTCTCCATGCTGCTTTATCGGGTGTCTCGTTAGTGAGCATCTCTAATCGTATAGGTGCACTCAATAATTCTTTTCTTTCAACTTTATCGAAAATACCTGAAACATCTCCATCACTATTAACCGTGACTTTGTATTTTCCGCTTTCGAGGGTTTGTTTAGAAATGGAAAGCCGGCTCTTGTTTAAAGAACTCTTATTGGATGAATGTACCTGATAAACTTCAAAACCATTTGCAGGCACTTTTGCCAGAAACAAGAAATGTATGTTGTCAGGATCCTGTTTGATAATCTGAGAAGGCACTTCCTGTCCATTCCTGTTGAATACCCTTAATGAGTTATCATGAATGCCAAGTGATATTTCAACCTCGACAGGCTCAACTCTTTCAATTGATAATGCATTGTATACGACAATCGGAATGCCGTCAGAACGGGTATCCATAGCCTGAATAACAACATCCGCACTATGTTTCAATATTGATGAAAATTGTTGCTGGCTTATTAACTCATCATTCCATGAAAATGAATAAGCTTCGGGAATGCATGTACCGGTAATGTCATCATGAAATTGATGCCATAAAAAACGTGTCCAATTTTCATTGAGCTTTTCTTTTGGATACTTTGCTCCTTTTATCCAATCAGCGACAACCGATGTACGTTCAGCAGCATCAGCTATTAATTCATTCTTCCGATTGATATATTTCATAAAAGCTTGTGACGTATAACAACCGGTTCCATGCATGGTGAGTGGTAATTCACCCTTATAATGTGGAAGTTTATCTAACTGATCAGAAGTCAGTGTAGTGCTTAATAAGTCCGTACTTGCTAACTTTAATTCGAAAAGTCCCTTATTATGTATTGATTGTTCAATTAAACTTATTGATTTCTCATCGGGCGCACCGCCTCTATCGCCCACCCCATACAATTTATAACTAATAAAAGATCCGGGATTCTGACCGGTTTTATTTATTGTTTTTAAAATCGTTGAATCGTTTAAAGGTGCACTATGTAATTTAGTATCGTAATCACCCGGATTTAAAACGGCTAAAATCCCTGACCCATCTACACCTTCCCATTTACCTATATTAAACGGAATTCCATAAGCTGAACCCCATGTGAGTTTTTGAGTGCAAAAGCCTTTTAAACCGCAATGAACCGCAATTGATGGAACAGTAAAGCTAAAGCCAAAGCAGTCCGGCAAAAAAATGTCATGACTCTGTTTGTTGAATTCCTTTTTGTAGAAATTCTGACCAAGCAAAATATTTCGAATTTGCGATTCCGGAGAAGGAATGTTAACATCGTTTGCATCCAACGAACTACCGGAAATATTCCATCGACCTGCAGCAATATACTCTTTCAATTTCAGGTATTCAAAAGGGTAATATTCTTTCATCCACATATATTTTATAGCACCTTCGAAATTAAACACATAATGTGGATACTTTTCGAACCTATAAAAATTATCTTTCAGCGTGTTTGGAATAAAATTATTGATAGAAGTTTGTACAGTCCAATTCCACTGAGTATCGAAATGAGCATTCGAAACTAAATAAAGCTGTTTTGATTCACTACCATCAGCCAGATTATTATTCTGAGCAAATGCAGAAATACAAATCGCAAATACAAAGATCAGTGAAAACAATAAACGGTTCATACTACCTGTGCTTTAATTACAAAAGATGAATTCTAAAAAGCCGGATTCCATACCTTGAGATATTAGTAGACAATCACTAATTTTTGAACTTGTGGAAATAATAAATCAACATCGAGGTAAATAGAATTCTCAATTTTTGAAAGTTTATAGTTCACCGGACGATTATTAATTGATACGGCTTTTATTTTTGAAGTCGATTCGGGAAGCAATAAATGAAGTTTTGAGTTTTTTCCGCTTCCCGTAATGTTCAATGTGATAGTTTTACCTGACTTGTCATTTTTGAACTGATAGGAAATGTAACCATTGGAAGCTGACAGATTAGCCGTAACATTTATAGAATCTATTCCTGAAACCATCCAACGAGGTGATATGGTAGAACTTTCATAGGCTAATCCTGTATTTTTAATCCCTGCAAGTCCTTCCATCAAAGCGTTTATGCCATTTGCTGCCGCCCAATTGTCAGGTCCTCCAAATGATTCACCTTTAGGTTTTACATAGTGAGGCTGATCTGCCAGTGTTATGGCTAAAACGGCATAAATTCCACCTTCCAATGAAGCATCAAAGCGGAGTTTATCAATTTGTTTTGAAGGATATGGATTTTGAATGGCTGACCAGCAAACTCCAACTCTTGTACAAACCGGATTTGAACCTAGCCAGGCAATCCCTGAATTATCACTTTTCAAAACCGGAAACCACCATCCAATTACATCTTTCTCAATAAAAATATATTGTGAAGCACTTGTGCCATCACGATATAAAAAAGTGACGGATCCTGCCACATTTCCCTTTTTTATTCCCGAAATTGAATGCATTAAATAAACAGTTTTGGCCGTATCGTCAATTTGGACTTGTACTCTCGAAGGAAGCGCTTTGTCAACGTTAGATACTGCAATTACAGCTTTTCCCTGATTTTTCGATGGATCAATAATATTGAATTTTATATTGTCGAACACTCTCTGTCCAAGAGGTAAATTCCTCATATCATTGCCTGAGGTTTTATCATTCATCCATCGAAGAGTGGTTTTCAAATCAGTATCCCACAAATTCATATTGGCAGTTTTCGACATATCAACCGACTTATAGTGTATGGCAGGAGGAGTTGGAAACGCACCTGTATAAGCAAAATAGATTTTATTATGATATTTCTTACCAAGTTCAAAAAAACGGGTTAAAATATCCACTCCGTATTTTTCATATCCATTTTCAAAAGCTCCCAAAGCCAGTTCTCCTATGGCATGACCGGCAATTCCACCATTCATGTATTGCCATTTTTCATCATGTTTCTCAAATCCTTTCTCAAAAGGCGGGTAAATTGAGTACCATTCTCCGGGTGAACCAACGGGTAAGTTTTCTTTCAAATTCAAATAGGTTTTGATTATATCCACATTCATTTCGTGAGGTAACCCACGATTGATGGAATACATATTTCCCTGAGCAATCTGTGATTTTTCATCAACTCCCAAATGGCGAACCACTGTTGAGTCTTCATCAATGAAATGTGTAAAGAAGCGTCCGTTCCAGGATAATTTCTTTAATCGGTTTAATATTTCCTGACCGCGGGTTCTGTATTTTTGAGCATTATTTTTATCATTTGTAAAATCATACATTTCAGCAAGCTGATTACAGGCTTCAAAATAGCCGGTATTATCGCCAAAGAAAACTCCAAACCTGGTTTGACCGGGAACAATTAACATGGTCGGATTTAAAATTGACTTTGGAGTATACTCATCATCAACCTGAAAATCCCATGAATCGATACAATACGGCCGTTTTAAAAGTTGAAACCGACGAGACCAACGAACAGTATCAGTCACACAATAATCAAGGGCATGAGCAGCACTTTCCAAGTTCAATTTCATCCAGTTTGTATTTCCACTTGATCTCCAGTGCTGATACATTAGATTCACATAATTGTATTCAACATGGTTCTCATTGGGTTGGCGGGCAAACCATACTGTACTATCTTTTCGGAAATAATTTAAGGGACCATAAGCCACTTCATTGTATTGATAATCATCTTTGTTCGGTTTTACGAAACTCCAAATCATGCCGTTTTTGCATTGAGTCTCACGAAATAAATCAATTAAATCGCCACTGTATGGACTGAAATATTTCATTCCATTAGCTGTATTATTATTGTCCAATGCCCATGGTACAAAATAATGATACGCTCTTCCATGCCAAATAACCTGATTATTTTCACTTTTACTTAACAAGCTCTTTGACAAAATCTTAAAGCATTCAGTCATTTTGCCACCGTCATCTACACTGGTTTTTGCCTCCAAAAAAAATGTTGATTTTGCTAATATATTATCATTTTCATCTTTAAGAGAGACTGTTTGGGTTCCTGCAGCACCTCCTGCCAGAAATACAATACGTGAAGAAGCTTTTGCACTAAAATATGTATTCATTTTAGAATCAGAAACAGTTATTTTTCCTTTTAATACCGGACAAATCACTGTTATTTCATCAAACGGATGAACTACTTTAGGTGAAATCAGCGTCAAAAGCTGATTGGGATTTTGACTAAAAGAACTTACTATACCTGTAAATAAGATAATGAATAGAAATGAAAATTTTTGAGATTGAGATAATTGATTATTCATAGTATAACTTGCTGTGACTCCTTTTAAAATCTTTATTCAAAATATAACATTGAAACCGGAACAGGCTGTCTGGTAATGCCCGGACCTTCAATTTCTACTTTCAAATATTCCCCGTAATTTCCTTCGAAATAATCCAGCATAATCGGATATTTCCCTTTTCTTAATTCAATTTTGCCATGACATGAAAAGGGTGAATGAACTCCATCATTATCAATTACTTGCTGACCATTGACAAACAACCGGCTACCATCATCGCTTGTGGAGCTAAACCGGTAAATACCATCTTGCGGGATTTCGATAAAACCTTTGAAACGCACACCCCAATAATCTTCGATTACTTTTATGTCATTCAGATTAAAACCATTTACTTTGCCGGTTCTGAGCGGCTTCATGATATTATAATCCGGGATTTTTTGCCAGTTTCCTTCAAAATATTCAAAATTCAACCCATTCACTTTTTTGTCGAAAATATCATAAATTCTGCGTGTTACATAACCAGGAGTTATTTTGGAAGTGTAACTTCTTGTTTGCAGAACACTTGACTTACTAATATCAAATGGACCTGAATACAAAACTGAATTTTCAGTTGGAGTACTGTCATCCAACGTATATCGAATTTCAGCATTTTTATCTTTGCATTCCATCTTTACCTTAATGGATGAGTTTGATGAACTATCATTTGGAAGAACACTGACCCATTTAGAAACTTTCACTTCATTGATTTTTGTGTTTACATTGTTCGAAACAAAATGATATACCCCCGACTGAATTTCATAGATAGCATATCCATCTTTCATTGCAAAATATTTTGTTCCAGCGGACTGTTTTTGAAAACTTTCAGTTACTGATTTTTCAGTATTGGCCGGAACATAGATAGTAGCATTCGTGTTTGCAGGAATTTCAATATTCCATTCAAAATCATTGTTTTCAGTCACTTTCCAATTACTTACAATTTTGCCGTATGGCGAATTATGAGATGTATTAGCGAACGTCAGTTTGTCCGTCAGTAATGGTTTCATTACAATGGATTTAAATCCCGGTTCGGCCGGTTTAATTCCCCCCACATTTTCGTACATCCAAATTATCAAATCACCTAGTAGCATGACATGATTCCCTGAATTCATTTCAGGATCTGCAGTATTTCCGTTCCAAAGTTCCCAAATAGTAGTTGCTCCATGATCTGCCATATATCCCCAACCGGGATAGGCAGTTTGAGAAGCAAAGCGAACAGCTAAATCAGGTCTTCCATTTTCTGTCAAAACACGTTGTAAATAGGTTACACCAATTAAGCCGGCTGCGATATGACCATTGTCGACTGTTTCTATCCTTTCGACCAGGTTGTCAAAAACAACTTTTCGTTTATCTTCGGGGACTAAATCGAAAGCCAGTGACAAGATATTGGAAGTAGTCGAGTTATTTCCATAATAGTTCAAAGAAGCCACGTAAAACTGGTTATTATAACTGATCTTCATTTCATTAGCCATATTATCAAATTGTTTCTCGTCGTCTTTGTTTCCGAGTAATTTGGCAAAGCGCTGTAAAATTCGTGTGTCGTGATAAAAGAAACTGGTCCCTAACAGAACATTATCTGTCATTCTCTTTGGGTCTTTACTATGAATAAGAATTGAATCTTCCGGTGGGATACACCAATCACCATAGGTATCGCGTGGCATCAATCCATCTTTTGCATATTCATGATACATATGAAGTAACCATTTCTTCATGGAATCATAATTTTCTGTAACTGCGGATATATTCCCAAATTGGTTATACAACATATCTGTTATCATAATTCCGGTACCATCCCAGGTAATATTCTCACCATATCTTTTCCAATAAGTAGGACATACGTCAGGAATTTTACCGTCTTCTGTTTGAGAATCACGAATATCTCCCATCCATTTTTGATATAAACTTCCGTTATTGAATATATAACTTTCACCTTTACATCCCGTTGCTCTGTCACCTAACCATCCCATGCGTTCATCACGTTGAGGACAATCTGTCGGAAAGCTTCTATAATTTCCACGTATTCCCCACTCTGCATTTTTATAAATCTTATTCATGATTTCATTCGAACATTCAAACGAACCATTGCTTGTTAAATCATCATTCACAATGCATCCTGTGATAGTATTTAAATCTACACCCGATTGAATCCCTGTCAATTCAACATATCTGAACCCATGAATGGTGAATTTTGGTTCCCAGGTAATTTTTCCATCTTGTTTGAAAATATACGAATCAGTTGCTTGAGCAGTCCTGAGATTTCCGGTGTAAAAATTACCATTATTATCAAGCTTTTCTCCAAATCGCAATGTCACCTTCTCTCCTTTTTTCCCAACAACCGACAATGAAGCCCAACCTGCCATATTTTGGCCCATATCAAAAACGAAAGCTCCAGATTTCGATTGTTTTAATGAAATTGGCTTAATATGACCGGTAACCCTGATTGGTTCATTGATT
>Ga0302207_1000888_pt1 | contig 11665 bp, 10 predicted proteins | sample II_Fen_E2_2_FD_198792 | JGI IMG/M metagenome (GOLD analysis project Ga0302207, IMG submission 198792) | Peat permafrost microbial communities from Stordalen Mire near Abisko, Sweden - II_Fen_E2_2 | ecosystem: Environmental > Terrestrial > Soil > Wetlands > Permafrost | place: Sweden: Abisko...
GATAAGGCTGCGGCTGCAGAACTTTAATTTTTATTTTTTTGATGACATTACGCGAACATCTCGACCAGTTTTATCGTCAGTACAACATTCCGGAAAACGGAGGTGTGGACGATAAAACTTTTGAAGTACCGCTTCCACACCTCACACTTAAGCTGCCCAACTACCCGTGGCGGAAGAGAATGCTTTATATTCACGATCTGGAGCACGTCTTAAACAGGCAGGACACTACCTGGAAGGGCGAAATGTTTATTGCCTCGTGGGAAATAGCTACCGGCTTTTATCAAAACTTTCCGATCATTGTTTTTCCACTCTGGACGATGGGTTGGGGCATTTGGCGACATCCTAAAACCGTATTCACAGCTTTCCGAAAGGGCTTTTTCGATAAAGGCATTACCCGCCTCGGTTTTAAGCAGGAAGAATTACTGGAGATGGATCTGACCCAGCTTGAATTGCTCACCCTGAACAAACGACGGCAGCGGAGCCGACTTTCTTTCTGGAGTCGGCTATTCAGTTGGGGCTTACTCAGCCAGTTTGTTTTTTTACTCCCTCTTGTAGTGCTTGCTGTTTTCTTTTCCATGTTGTTTTATTGAGAAATCGGACGTGATAATACGTTAAAGAAAAACCTCATTCGCAAGTAAGTTAGGTTTATTCGCTAATTTTGTGCCGAATTTCAAACGCCTATTCTTGCAAAACAGATGGAGTAGGTAACAATCGTCTTTTCGAAAACCAATGATTTGGGAGGCTCTATCTGTCTTTTAAAAACAATTATTTTCTTATGAAGCTAAATTTAAAGAGTATTCTCTCTGCACTTTTTATTTGTGCATTTACCGGTATAGTTGCACTACAGCCGGCTGCGGCAAAGGAACCAACCAAGACTTCGTATTTCAGCAAAGCGGATGCTGCAAACTGGGTTTATATCATTAAAGACAAAAAAGTCAATGCTGCGGATGTCTTTAAGATGGAAAACGGTACGTTGCAAATAACCGGACTTTCAACCGGATATCTGAGGACGAAAAAGAAGTTTTCCGATTACACGTTGAATGTGGAATGGCGTTGGACAAAATCACTTGGCAACAGTGGCGTATTGGTACACATTCAGCCTAAAGATACTGTTTGGCCTGTATGCTATCAGGTTCAACAAAAAGCGAAGGCAGCAGGCGATATTATCTGTATGAATGGCTTGTGGGCCAAAGAATGTACCGATTCGGTAAAATTCACCGTAAAAAAAGCACAGCCTTCTAACGAAAAACCATTAGGAGAATGGAACTCCATGAAAGTTATTTGCTATAAAAAGACACTCAAAGTGTATGTAAACGGAGTGCTTCAGAATAATCTTACGGGACTTACAGCTACTACCGGATTTATAGGCTTTCAGAACGAAGGCACAGCACTTGAATTTAGAAATTTATCAATTATAAAACAATAAAACAAAGAAGAATGACTTTTAAAGCCGCCATTTTTGATTTCAACGGAACACTTTTCTGGGATACAGCTTTTCATGATGAAGCCTTTGATATATTCCTTGGAAAAAGAGGAATGCACATGACTCCTGACGAAAAACGGGCCAAAATACATGGTAAAGGTAATCCCGATATTATGCGCACCATTTTTGGTGATCAGCTAACTGACACCGAAGTAAACGAACTGACTCAGGAAAAGGAACAAATTTATCGCGACCTCTGCGTAAACGATTTGAAGCTGGCGGCAGGCGCGGAGGACCTGTTTAATTTCTTAGCCGAAAACAAAGTTCCTTTCACCATTGCCACTTCGGCCGGCATTGAAAATGTGGCTTTTTATTTCGAACACATGAACCTGACCCGCTGGTTCGATTTTGATAAAGTGGCATATAACGATGGTACCTTGCGCGGAAAGCCGGCTCCCGATGTTTTTCTGGCAGCAGCGAAAAAACTGAATCTGGCACCTTTGGAAACCATTATATTCGAAGACTCCGTTCCCGGAATTATAGCCGCCGAAACGGCAGGAGCCGGAGGAGTTTATATTGTCAATTCCTATGGCGAAGACTACAGCCGGTTTTCGTACGAAGTCATTACCGACTTTGCCCGGGTAGACCGGAAATTGTTTGTATAAAGTAACAAAATGAAGCGGCCCTGCAATGAGCCGCTTCTTTTTTGATTATTGCCGCCGTTTTCTACCCACTCTCCATGCAACTCTCCGAAAAGTATTTCTGAACTACGGTTCCTTTCCAGAAAATTGAATCTCCGGGGTTTACATTCTGTTGATATATATTCCCGGTACGAAGCGTTGATTTATTTACACCAGACTCACCTTATTTCACTGTTTTTTCCTTTTAGTCTACTAAGTATTGACGGATTTACATTAAAAGTATAAAACCCGTCTTCAATAGCCTTTGTACATTCGGAGCATATGCTGTTATCGTAGTTATCGCTGATATACTGAACTATTAGCGGATCTGTTTTTATACAAAAAAGAAATTGGTAAGGAGTAATCATTTTAGGTTTAAACGCTTTTTTGCAGCGAGGACAAATTGTTTCCATTGTTTTTGTTGATTTGTGTGGAAAAGTCTGGATAAACCTCAGTCTTTATCTACTTTGAATGCTACAAGGATTACACGAGCTTTTTTGAAATAAACAAGCTGCTTAATCTTTTTGGTGCGCGCCGAAACGACAAGTCCGGGCAAACATTAAAGAGAAATAGAAGATAATGAGATTTACATCAAAATCTAACCCACGAGATTATTGATTATTTTATTACATGGCAGGTCTCCTGACTTACTCCATTGTTGAACGCCTTCCCGATTTCAGTGATTAGTAAACAGTCATCAGTAACCAGTCGAAATGACTTCAACTGGTTACTGATGACTGATAACTGATGTTCCAGTGGCAAAAGTGTTGTTCAAAATGTTTTAATTAATGATTAATCATTTACAATTAATCATTAATCTAAGAGCTTACAGTAGCGGGTCTGTTCAGGAGTTTCACCTGATTCCCTTTTAATCACTTCCCGCGGTGTGCGGATAAGTGAACCGAATGCGAAGGCAAAGATAGATTATTTTTTCTACACGAAGAATATGAAAGAAAAACTTTAGCTGAAATGAATTGTATGCTGGTCTTTAAATTGATAGTATTCAATGATCTGATTCGCTAAATTCTATTCAGCGTTATCTCAAAAATAGCGATCTTCATAGAAACTATGCTCTTTTTAATTAACAGGAGTCTGACGCGAAAATATGGGTATTATCACCTTATTGAACTTCAGTGTACGGTGTATGGGTGACATATTGATATTTAGGTAGAACTAAATGTTTTAAATTGGAATAAAGAAAGATTAATACAGTTTTTAAATGCTAAATGTAATTATTAATATCAAAAGTATTACTTTTGTCAATCATTATGCGTGTTTTTGTTTCTGTTTGCTTGTGGCGGCTCTTCGTACTCACACAAAATGCATTCAGGAAAAGGAAAGGAACTAATAATTAATTGTAAGCTTGGTATGAGGATTACGGTTAATTAAAATAGAACAGATAATATCAATTAAATTGTTTTTTTATGGCTAAAGAAAGTTTAAAGCAAAGTAGTCCGTCTCTTGAGCGGAAACTGGGTCCATTTATGTTGTGGGGTTTAGGTGTAGGGTATGTAATTTCCGGTATGTATTTCGGCTGGAATCTGGGTCTTCCGGTAGGAGGAACACTTGGTTTGGCTATTGCCACGCTGTTTATTATTATCATGTATTTGTGTTTTACATTTAGTTATACCGAGTTGGCTTGTGCCATTCCCAATGCAGGTGGGGCATTTGCTTATGCCCGTAAATCGCATGGTAATGATATGGGTTTTTTGGCAGGGATGGCACAGGTAGTTGAGTTTGTGTTTGCACCACCGGCTATTGCAGCTGCCATAGGTGCATATTTCCATCTGTTTATTCCGGGCGTATCTACTACGCTCATTGCCGTAGTAGCCTATGTCGTTTTTACGGCATTAAACATATCGGGTGTAAAAGCGGCAGCTCAGTTTGAGTTGTTTATCACAATTTTGGCGGTGGGTGAATTACTTATTTTTGCAGGTGTTACATTGCCTCACTTCGAAGTTAAGAATTTGGCGATAAATGCATTTCCACATGGTTTTGGAGGTGCTTTTGCAGCTATCCCATTTGCTATCTGGTTTTTTTTGGCTATCGAAGGTGTAGCTAATGTGGCGGAGGAAACCATTAATCCGCAGCGAAATATATTAATTGGTTTCGGTTCGGCTATTCTTACTCTGGTTGTACTGGCCGTTCTTACTTTTGGTGCATCGGTTGGTGTTGGCGGTTGGGAATCGGTGGTGTATCCAACTCCGGGTGCCGATGCTTCTGATTCACCGTTGCCATTGGCTTTGAGCCACGTGGTAGGTAACAGTCACTTATTGTATCATATGCTTATCTTTATTGGATTGTTCGGATTGGTGGCTTCTTTCCATGGAATTATCCTCGCTTCCGGTAGAGCGGTTTACGAAATGGGTAAAGAACGCTTTCTACCTCCGGTATTGGGAAAAATCAATAAACGTTTTCATACTCCGGCTGCAGCACTTGTTGCTAACATGGTGGTGGGCATCATCGCCTTGTTTACAGGTCATACGGGCGAAATTATTACGATATCGGTATTTGGTGCACTCACCTTGTATATTGTTTCGATGATTTCAATGTTCAAGTTGCGGAAAGATGCTCCAGAGATGGAACGTCCGTTCAAGGTCCCGTTTTATCCTGCTACACCCATTGTGGCTATTGTTATTGCGGTTATTTCGTTGATTGCGGTTATTTATTATAACCTGCTGCTGGCTGGCATTTATTTGTTGATACTGGCAGTTTCATTCCTGTGGTTCAAAGTGGCTTCGTATCGCAAAACTCAACTGGAAGAAAAATCAGTAATTATAGATATTGAAAAGTGAAACGAACAATCGCGATAGGAAATAAGAGTTTCAGTTTTCATTCACTGAAGGAACTGCTGGCCAAAGCTTCACCCGAACGTTCGGGTGACTTGCTGGCCGGAGTTGCTGCTTCGTCGGGTGAAGAACGTGTGGCTGCTCAAATGCTGTTGGCCGATACTTTTCTGTCCGATTTTTTGAAGGATGAAATTATTCCTTATGACGATGACGAAGTGACCCGTATTATTTTCGATCAACATGATCGCATTGGATTTCAGGAAATAGTGGGACTCACCGTAGGTGAACTCCGCAACTGGTTACTGATGGATGAAACGGATGGAGCTACACTGAAACGAATATCAAAAGCACTTATTCCCGAAATGGTGGCGGCTGTATCCAAGCTGATGCGCAATCAGGATTTGATTAAAGTTGCTTCAAAAATTAAAAATGTAACGGCGTTCCGCAATACCATAGGTTTGCCCGGACGCATGTCGGTACGCTTGCAGCCTAACGACCCGACTGACAATATGAAAGGCATTGCTGCCGAAATTGTGGATGGATTGTTTTACGGTAGCGGCGATGCAGTGATTGGAATTAATCCGGCCACTGATAATTACAAAGCGGTGACCAGCCTCATTTATATGCTCGACGAGCTGCGCGAAAAATTCGAGATACCTACACAGAGCTGCGTGCTCACACATGTGACTACTACCATCAAGGCTATTGAAAATAAGGTGCCGGTGGATTTGGTGTTTCAGTCGATAGGCGGCACACAGGGTGTGAACGATAGCTTTGGCGTTTCGTACAGTATTCTGAAAGAAGCCTACGAAGCTGGGCTCAGCCTCAATCGAGGTACGGTGGGTCAGAACTGCATGTATTTTGAAACCGGACAAGGCAGCGCACTCTCGGCCAATGCACATTGGGGTGTAGACCAGCAAACCATCGAAGCCAGGGCGTACGGATTGGCACGTTGCTTTGATCCCTTGCTGGTAAATACTGTAGTTGGATTTATAGGTCCCGAATATCTCTATAATGGTAAACAAATAATACGTGCAGGGTTGGAAGATCATTTCTGTGGAAAATTGCTGGGACTGCCGATGGGGGTGGATATTTGTTATACCAATCATGCAGAAGCCGATCAGGATGATATGGATACACTGTTGACACTGCTTGGTGTGGCCGGATGTAACTTTATCATGGGCATTCCCGGAGCCGACGACATTATGTTGAATTATCAAAGCACTTCGTTTCACGATGCGCTGTATATACGTTCGGTACTGGGGCTGAAGCCGGCTCCTGAATTTGAAAGCTGGCTGCAAAAAATGAATCTTTTTGATGATAAAATGACCCCGGTGGAAATGCCGAGCAGTTATCAGTTTTTTCTCAATGCATCGTCGTTATGAATAATAAGAAATTAAGAACTCAAATAGACAATCCCTGGGAGTTACTCAGGGAATACACGCAGGCCCGCATTGCTATTGGTCGGTGTGGAACTTCTGTTCCTACCAGGGAATTGCTCGACTTCAAGATGTGCCAGGCCAAAGCAATGGATGCGGTACACATTCCACTCGATTCACAGAAAGTGGCCGACGAAATTGAAAAGGTCAGTTCGGAGAAAGTGATTTTGTTGCATTCGGCAGCTCCGGATCGTTCGCAATACCTGCGTCGCCCCGATTTGGGACGAAAGCTTTCGGCTGATTCGGTGACTACGCTTGCCTCCTTGCCTAAAGCAACATCGGTTGATATTGCACTGGTCGTGGCCGATGGATTATCGTCGTTTGCCGTAAAAAAAAATATAGTGCCTGTATTGGACCTGCTGATTCGAGACTTGAAAAAGAATGGGTACACGCTGGCACCCATCACAGTAGTGGAGCAGGGGAGAGTGGCCGTGGCCGATGAAATAGCCGAACAGTTTGGCGCGCGCATGTCGGTGATTCTTATTGGCGAACGTCCCGGACTCAAAACACCTGATAGTCTTGGTATTTATCTTACTTTCGATCCGAAGCCGGGAACTACCGACGAACGTAGGAACTGCATATCCAATGTGCGTACCGAAGGGCTGGTATACGATCAGGCTTGTCTCAAACTCATGTATCTGATCAATGAGGCTTTTCGCCGTCAACTCTCGGGTGTCGATCTGAAAGATGAACAGGAACATCAGACACTTACTCCTTCAAGCGAGCTGATACAGATTGCTTATTAGTTCATGACAGATATTCAATAGAATCTTTCGACTCTTGATTTATATGCTTATCCATTTTTCGAGAGAGATTATCAAATCAGACGTATAAACAAAACAGCGACCCCGAAAGGAGTCGCTGTTTTTGTTGTTAGTCTCATGACTTCCATTCCCAGAGTATCATCCGGTGCTTTTTAGTCCACCGGAGATGGCCGAAGTAATCATCAGCAATTGTATTAGTAGTGTGTCTGCCTTTACGGGATCGGTTTCTTTGCAGCCTCTCCATTCTTTTAGCTTGGCTATTTGCAAGCGATGCAGGGCATGGAGCGGACTCTTGCGCGAACGGACATTGTAAAGCATGGAAACACGTCGCGTCTCAACGTTTTCACCGAGTAAATCGGCTATTTGGTTTAAAGCTTCAAGATGCTCGTCCATGATAAGACTTACCATCTCGTTTTTCAACGCATCGTCGGTTACGAGGGTGGCGTATTCCTTCATCATATCGCGGTCGGAGTTCAGTGTATTGGTCTCTATCTGAATCAGATTGTAACGGAGGAAAGGCCATGCTTCGGCAAAATCACGGATTTGTTGATACATTTCCGGATAATCTTCGCGCAGGGTGCGTAATCCGGCACCAATTCCATACCAACCGGTAATGTTGAAGCGGCATTGTTTCCAACTGAACACCCACGGAATGGCACGCAGGTCGGCCAGACTCCGTTTCCCTGTCCGGCGCGATGGGCGGGAACCAATTTTACTTTGTTCCAATACATCAATGGGTGTTACTTCGCTGTAGAAACGGATAAAGTCGGGATGTTCAATCAGCTCCTGATATTTATGCTGGCTTATTTCTGAAAGTTTCTCAACGGCAGCTATCGGATAATCCGGTTGCTCGCAGTCGAAATGCCGGTATCCTGCTTGCAGGGCTGTGCCCGAGAGAAGCATTTCCAGGTTGAAAGTTGCGTTCAGCAAGTTGGCAAACTGCTGAGCGATGGATTCGCCCTGAACGGTTAGTTTAATCTCGCCACTCATGGTACGGCGCGGCATACTTTCCAGAAAACGGTGATATTTACCGCCGCCACGACTAATGGTACCGCCAATGCCGTGGAAAAATCGCAGCTGAAGGCCATGACGTGCGGCTACTTCGGTCAGACCGATCTCTGTTTCGTAAATATTCCAGCGACTGGCCATGATGCCGCCGTCTTTGTTACTGTCGCTATAACCGAGCATTACTTCCTGAATGTCGGTGTGGGTCGATTTGTATTTTTGTGTAACGGGATGCGACAGGTAAGCATCCAGCACCTGGCTGGAAACGTGCAAATCTTCGATGGTTTCGAAAAGAGGAACAACCTGCAGGGGCAATCCCAACATACCCACTTCGCGTAAAAACAGGTACACTATGAGCAAATCGCTTAGCTCGTGGGTCATACTCACAATAAAGGAACCGATGCCTTCCATGCCGTAGCGGTCGATATGCTGTTTCAGTACCCGGTAGCAGCCCATTAATTGTTCGGCTTCCGGTTCGAGAGTTTGTCCGGCAATAATAAACGGACGATTGCTTTTCAACTCTTCGGTGATAAAAGCAACGCGCTTCTCTTCGCTCCAGCTGGTGTATTCGCAGTCTTCAAACTCAGCCTGACGCAGCATTTGTTCCAAAGCTTTGCTGTGGAAGTCGCTATTTTGGCGGATATCCAGTTTTGCCAGATGGAAGCCAAAACATTGCACTTGTCGCTCTACGGGGAATAACCACTCGTTGATAATGCGTTGCCCGCCCACTTCTTCGAGGCTGTTGCGCAGGATGCGCAAATCTACTTGCAGATCGGCGGCTGTATGGTAATAAGTATGGGCAATCTGTTGCGTGTCTTGTATTGTGTTTTCAAGTTTCAGCAAAATCATATTGATAAATTGCCTCCACGGTTCCAGCGGATTGCGTTGCACGGCTGCGTTGCCGGCTTCGTCAAAGAGGATGCGGTTCTTTTCAATAGCTTCCGACAGTATTTGGGGAGCCCGTTGCTTTGTTTCCGAAAAGCTGAACTCGCGTACCAAATCCAGCATACCATGTTTTACCAATTGCATAGCTGCCCGTCTGTGTTCCTGCAAAGTTTCGCGGGTTATATCGGCAGTGACGTAAGGGTGTCCGTCGCGGTCGCCACCTACCCAGCTACCAAATTCTATAATCGGAAAATTTTCCGGTTTCGATAGTTTGCGCTCACTGAACCCGTAAGATTTCCAGATAAATTTCAGTCGCTTGTCACTTACCTTTAAAGCTTCGGGAAAAACGCGGCTGAAAAAGTGCATCACATTATTGCGTTCCGAAGCGAGTGATGGTTTTTCCAGATACACTTCGCCACTTCGCCACCAGCGTTCGAGCAATGCCTTCATGTTATCATCTATCATCTGATTTTCCATGCAGCTCCATACCTTATTTTCTTTTTTTACCAATAAGAGGTACAGTTCGCGGTGCAGTTCCAGTATCGAAATTCGCTTGGCCTCGGTGGGGTGGGCGGTAAGTACCGGCATAATGCGTATGGTCGGCAACAGTTCGGCAATCTGATTTTCAGTTACCCCCTTGCTAATCCAGTGATCGAAGGTTTCGCCCCACGAACCGCGAACGCCCGATGGTCCCAGTTGGTTTTCGAGTTTTCGTCGCGATTGCACGCCAGAGTTTTCTTCTACCAGATTCATCACCTGGAATAAGATACTCAGTGCCTGAATTAGCTTCTCATCGGGAATGTCGGATTCGATGCGCTTATTCTCGGCAATGGAATCTTCAAGCAACGTGAGCGTGGCGGCAACAGCCTCTTCGTCATGGTCGCTAAGTACCTGCTTGAAAAGGCTTACCAGGGCATGTAAATCCTCCCGGGTTTTCTGCAGCTCGTTTTTTTTGATTAGCCCTGTTAATAAGGACTTATCCAATTCATTGTTCATTGTTTGACAGTTTAGTGAGCTAATAGTATATGTATATAAATAAGAATTTACGCGGCATAGATCCGGCCCTGAAAGAACTTTCAATACCGCGACAAGCCCTATGATTCTAACAGACAAAATTATAGAAATATTCTGTATTGGCTATCACTTTTGAAAATAATATAAGTCAGAGAATTCTAAAATCTGTGAAGCAGAATACATTATACGGCCCGAAAGGGATTAGAATTATTGATTTAAAAAAAACTGGATTTCGTTTAATGAGCTGAACTCATTCAACCCTGCTTAATTCTCCCTTAAATACTAATTTTTATGTTGTATAACATAAAAATAATAGGTTCGAACTCTTGTTTCTACCAAAAATAAATTACTATATTTGTACCCGTTAACTATCTTTTTCTGTCGGTTTCACAGTTGTTGTTTGCCAATGAACTCAACCTTTATTTGTAGCCCTTCAGTAGGCTCACCTAATCGTTCATATTTCATTTCCAAAGCCTTTGTCAATCCTCGTTGGCAATCGGGCAAAACCCTTTTGTGCTCATTTTTTCCCGTTCTCCGGTCACTACACCTGTTTACTCATTTCCCATCGAAGCTAAATAATTATTTATCACTATTTAAATACCGGATTTTACCTGGAAATAAAAGGGCTGTTCCTTGGAATTATTTATCTTTTTCCAATAAAAAAGCATCCTTGCTTAAGCAAAAAAGTTTCCGGCCGGAGCTAAAATGCTTCTTGCCCGGTTTAAAAATAATCTCACTTTATTCAAAATCAGTTCCACTTAAGCTGATATGTTTTTTGCTTAAGCCAAAAACTTCTCCATTCCGGCCAAAACCGTCTTCGCTTTATCCGAAAACAATATCTATTGGGCTGGATAAGTATGGCTTAAGCAACATCCATTTTGGCTCAAGCCGGATTTATTCTCACTTTAGTCAGATTCATTTTGACTCAAGCTAGATTTATTCATGCCTGAGCGAGAAAGTTTTTGACTTAAGCTAATCTATTTTTCAACAAAGCAAAGATCTTTTTGGCTCAGGCAATATCCAATAGTATGCTGAAAAGATTTTTTTGCTCCTGAGGAAAAAAGGTTCTTTCCTCTTAGTTATTTCAATATGTCGAAGGCAAAAAGTTTTTTTTCTGATCTGAATTTTTCAAGAGTTAGATAAAATAATGTTTCACAAAAAAAAGATCGATAGACATGGCAGATTACATTCCATCTACCGACCCCGGATTTGATTTGTGGCAGAAAGGCTTGTTGACTAATGTCAAAGCTAAACAAACCGCATGGGGAATCAGTGCTGATGCAACAACATCACTGGAATCAAAACAAGGCGTTTGGAACAATGCGTTTTCCAAAGCGAGTAATAAACAAGATCGTACGGCTGCTGATGTGCAGGCTAAAAACGATGCTCTGGCCGACTACAAAAAAGAAATTCGTAGTTTCGTGGCTGAGTTTTTGACAAACAACAGTAAGGTGACCGACAGCGACCGCGTCCAGATGGGCTTAACGGTGAAGTCGGAAACACGTACACCTGCAGCTGTGCCTGCCACCAGCCCATTGGGAACGGTGGATTTTGGGGTACGTTTGCAACACACCCTTCGCATTAGCGACGAAGCCACGCCTCAAAGCAAGGCTAAACCCGCAGGTGTGCATGGTTGTGAAGTGTGGGTGAAACTGGGTGGCGAAGC
>Ga0302207_1000890_pt1 | contig 11653 bp, 9 predicted proteins | sample II_Fen_E2_2_FD_198792 | JGI IMG/M metagenome (GOLD analysis project Ga0302207, IMG submission 198792) | Peat permafrost microbial communities from Stordalen Mire near Abisko, Sweden - II_Fen_E2_2 | ecosystem: Environmental > Terrestrial > Soil > Wetlands > Permafrost | place: Sweden: Abisko...
ATTCAGCCTTTTCGATGACCGACCAATGATCATTGGTACTGGCAACCACAATGGTTGGAAAGTTGATTTTATCTATTGGAAGCCTGTTGAATAATGCCACGTTTGACTTTTCCTGAAAGAATTCAATATCAGGTGGAGCAACGAGCAATGCCCCTTTTATTTTTTTTTCTGAAAGAGAAGCCCATTGCGCAATGGTGGGACAACCCAGGCTATGCCCGACAAGAATAACTGTTTCAGGGTCGTACCCGGACAGAGCAGCTTCAATAGTGGCAACCCATTGATTTATATCCGGCGCATCCCAATCCTGTTGAATGATACGTTGAAAATTATCACCCGTTGTTTCAAAATACGTTTGCCAGTGATCCGGTCCGGAGCCTCCCAAACCGGGAACAATAAAATAATTTGTCATAGTTGAATGTTGTTTTTTGATGTAATTCTATCTGATTTAAGACAAAACTTTTCGACTTCTTCGTCTATAATTTTCAAAGCAGTATCCACTTCGTTCACCCGGGCTTCTTTATTCTGATTGACCCTGAGCTTAATATCCTCAAGATTGAAAAGGGTAACATTGGGTAGTAATCCGATCTTTTCATCAACATCCCTTGGAAAGGCAAGATCGAGAATCAGTATCTTTTGATGGGGAGATATGTGTTCGGGTCTGACAATCAAATGGGGGGCTGAAGTTGCAGTAATCAGCACATCGGTGAAATCCAGAAATGGTTGCAGCTGATCCAATGGGAAAGCTTTACAATCATATTGAATGGCCAGTTCCTGTGCCCTTTCCAGATAACGGTTTCCAAGGAAAATGGAATATGCACCCTTTGAATGAAGGAATTTTATAATGTCTTCATTCAATTTATTCACACCCAGCAAGGTGATCAATGCATTTTTAAGCGGTACTTTCTCTTGTACCAGGCATTCAATGACTGCCTGACTATGTGAAATGGCTCCCTGAGAAATGGCAGAATCGGTACGAACCCTTTTACCTACACTTAAGGCTGTTTGAAACAGCAAATGAAGGGATGAAGACAGGGTGTATTTTTCACTTGATTCCTGATAACATTTTTTCACCTGACCCTGAATAGCACATTCACCAATCAGCGAAGATACCAAACCCGAAACAACGCTGAAAAGGTGATGTGCTATAGGTGCAGGGACACTTCCTTTCCCCCAGTACAACTCAACACGATCGCAGGTTTGCAACAGCACATGAGGTGTATCTTCAGGCAAATGAAGCATCTTGAAGAATTGTTCACGCTCGGCCAAAGACCTTGTATTCTGACTACTTGATATGTATCTGACCATTTTCAATAAGTTCCTTTATTTGATTACGGATATCTACGGATTGAAACACATTCTGTGCATTTGAACCGACGGAAATCGTAATATCACCTGCTTTGTGAATAGCCGGTGAAACAAAATCACAAAGCATCGGAGCATCACAAACACTGGTTAATATGCCGGTTGATTCGGAATCTTCTTTTATCTGACGGTTAAGTTCGTGGTTGCCGGTGCAGACATACACCAGAAAGAAACCATTCAGATCACTTTTTTCATATTCTTTTTCGATAAAAGTAAAAGGCAATTCTTTAATTTCCGAGGTAAATTCAGGAGCAATCACCGTCACTTGATTCACAAACCGGGCCAGTATTGTCCCTTTGTGTGTTGCCACTTTTCCACCACCAATAAGCAGTATTTTCTTACCGGTAACATTGATGGATATGGGTAGAAACTGAAGATCTTCTCGGTTCATTGGTTATTAGGTTGATTAGTTAATTGGTTAATTGGGTGATTGGGTGATTGGGTGATTGGTTAATTGGTGATTGGTTAATTGGTGATTGGTTAATTGGTTGATTGGTACTTTGTTCTTGGCTCTTTGTTCTTTGTTCTTTGTTCTTTGTTCTTTGTTCTTTGCTCTTTGTTCTTGGCTCTTTGCTCTTTGCTCTTTGTTCTTTGCTCTTGGCTCTTTGTTCTTTGTTCTTTGCTCTTTGCTCTTTGCTCTTTGTTCTTTGCTCTTGGCTCTTTGTTCTTTGTTCTTTGCTCTTTGTCTTTGTTCTTTGTTCTTTGTTCTTTGCTTATTCATGAAAGTTCAGTCCGGCAGTAGTAGCCTTCACATATTCTTTTCGAATAACGAAATCACCGAAATGTTCTTCATCTAATTTATGAAGAGCAAAATCATGAAAGATGGGAGCTAATGCTTCAAGGATTTGATCTTCCGATAGCATCTCTTTATATAGTTTATTGAGTCTGTCGCCTGTAAAACCGGCACCTAAATACAGATTGTATTTTCCGGGAGCTTTACCCACCAGTCCTATTTCTGACAGGAAAGGCCTTCCGCAACCATTCGGACAGCCTGTCATACGAATACTTATCGGGATGTGTTGTATGCCCTCCAGTTCAAGAATCTTATCAATTTTCGTGATCAGGAATGGCAAATACCGCTCAGCCTCGGCAAAAGCCAGACCGCAGAAAGGTAATGCTGCACAAGCAATGGAATTCTGTCGGAGTGCTGATTGTGATTCTGCTTTCACCACTTTATATTTTTTCAACAAAGCATCAATCAGAGGTTTTTGCTTTTCAGTAACCTGTGCAATGACGACGTTCTGGTTCCCTGTCAGAATAAACGTTCCTTCATGCACAAGGGCTATCTCACGCAACGCTGTTTTTGCCTGGTATCCGTTACGATCGGCCAGTTTGCCACCTTCTACAAACACACCAAAATGCCACAATTCATTATCTCCTTTCGACCAACCGAACTTATCACCTAACGTTATAAATTCGTAGGGTTTTACAGGTTCCAACCTGATGCCTTTTATCCGGTCTATTTCAGTCCTGAAGAATTCAAGACCAAGCCTGTCGATAGTATATTTCAGTCGGGCATTTTTACGTTCCGACCGGTTACCATGATCACGTTGAAAAATAAGAACAGCTTCAGCAACTTCCACAATTTTATCTTTGGTTAAATACCCTACCACATTCGCTACACGGGGATACGTGCTGTTATTCCCGAAAGTAAATGCCATACCTCCACCAACAGCAAGGTTATAACCTATTAATTGACCATTTTCGACAATAGCAATGAAACCAAGATCGTTGGATAAAACATCGGTATCATTCCTTGGTGGAATTGCTATCGCGATTTTAAATTTACGCGGCAGATAGGTTTTACCATAGAGAGGTTCTTCTTCCTTTTCACCACCTTCCATCAATTTCCCATCCAGCCAAATTTCGTGATACGCATTTGTTTGCGGGGTCAGGTGTGCCGAGATACGTTTTGCATCTTCAGCCACTTCAGCGTGTACTGTCGATTCGAAGGGATTAGCCGAACACATTACATTCCGGTTCACATCCCCGCAGGCTGCAAGGGTATCCAACAGGGATTTGTTTATTTCTTTGATTGTTTTTTTCAAATTACGTTTAAATACTCCGTGAAACTGAAAAGCCTGTCGTGTAGTCAGTTTCAATGTATGATCGGCGTATTGTGAAGACAATGAATCCATTGCCAGCCATTGTTGTGCTGTTGTCACTCCACCGGGCACACGTACCCGGATTAGAAAGCTGTACAATGGTTCCAGTTTTTGATGTTTCCGTTCAATATCAACATCCCTGTCCTGCTGTTGGTAGGTTCCATGGAACTTAATCAACAACTGGTCATCAGCACGTATTGCCCCGGTTAACGGGTCATTCAGACTTTCCTGTATGGTTCCCCGCAGATAATTGCTGTTTTCTTTTACCACCTCAAATGAGGAAGGTTTGGGGATGTTTTTATTTTCGGTCATTTGGTTTGTTATTTACATTTTATAATTTAAGCAAAGCATTCAGGTTAATAATGTTGAATAATAATTCATATCAATAAAGTGTCATCAATATTAATATGGCTTTAAGAGTTAGTAAACATCCAGTTGCAACCTTTTTTCTTTTTCCATATTTCCTATATACTCCCGGGCTTTTTCTTTACTCATTACTCCTTCATTCTCGATTATTGTTACTAATGTGTCGTGCACATTTCGAGCCATATTTTTCATATCGCCGCAAATGTAAAAATGAGCACCTTCTTCAAGCCACTGATAGACCTCTTTTGCATTCTCGTGTAACCGGTCCTGCACATATACCTTTTTTTCACTATCACGGGAAAAGGCCACATTAAGTTTTGTCAAGGTCCCTGATTTCAGCAGTTTTTGCCATTCAATCTGATATAGAAATTCAGTTTCAAAATTTCTGTTTCCGAAGAAAAGCCAGTTTTTACCACGTCTGTCAGCCAACGCCCGGTGTTGTAAAAATGCCCTATATGGCGCAATTCCCGTTCCTGCCCCTACCATAATAATGGGCGTTTCATCATTTTCAGGCAATCTGAAACCCGGGTTTGATTCTATAAATACAGGTACCTGTTCATCTTCAACAGCCAATTCCGATAGAAAAGTAGAACAGGTTCCACGTTTATTGCGACCGGAATTAATGTAATCTACAACCCCGACAGTCAGGTGCAATTCTCCCGGGAAAGCTTTAGGGCTGGAAGATATGGAATAGTATCGTGGTTGCAATGGGCGTAATAGATGAATCAAATCATTCGAAGTTACGGTTGCAGGATAATCCTGAAACAAATCCACGATATCCCTTCCTTCGAGATACGCTTTAAACAAATTGGTTTCCTGTGATAATTTCAGAAGCTTATCATTGGGGGCAAAAGCCAAAAACCGTGTTACCACATCGGTAGTAATCTTTGATAATTCGACATCATGGTTTAATGCTTCATATAGAGACTTTGATTCCCCTTTTACTATTACTTTTTCGTCAGGTGACAGTCCTGTTATTTTTAGTACTTCATGTATTAAACCGGGAGGATTCAACGGCAACACACCTGCTGCATCGCCCGGTTCGTACTCTAAACCGGTTGCTTCTTTTGTATTGAGTTCAATGTGTAAAGTCTGTCTTTTTGAACCTTTTCCATGAAGTGAAATTTTTTCAAATACCGGTGCTAAAAAAGGATTTAACTTTGTATGCGATGCTATTTTTCCAGATTTCCCTTTCTCAGGTTTCAAAACCATTCTATATTTTGGCGTATCTACAGCGTTCAAATTCTCTTCCCCATTAAATCCGGCTAATATATTTTTTAATCCTTTTTCAAAAAGTTCTTCATAATCAACATCGCAGGCAACTAATCCGGATATACGTTTACCTCCCAAAGTTTCTAATTGTACGTCAAAATCTTTTCCTGTCTTACAAAACTGAAAGTAGCCGGAGTCGCCTAAGGCTATAACAGCATAAATGAGTGTTTCCAGTTTTGGTGCACGTTTGCTGTAAATGAATTCATGAAGTTCGCGTGCAGCAAAAGGTGGTTCACCTTCACCATGTGTGGATACAATGATAAGCAAATTACTTTCAGTGAGTAAATCATGCACATTATACTCTGCCATATTTTTTAGTCTCACCAGAAACCCTTGTTTTGTTGCTTCAGTCTGTGCTTTCAGTGCCAGCCCTTCTCCATTTCCTGTCCGTGAGCCAAACAATATAGTCAAAACAGGTTGTGAAATTGTTGAATCAATCGTGTTTTGACTGATAGTTTCTTCTTCATCTGAACCATGAGCCAGTAATCCTTCCAGATAACCGGATGCCCAAAGAAGTTGATTCTGGTTTAGGGTTTCAGTAAATTTTATAAAGAGATTTTTCTGATCCGCAGATAATAATCCTGTTTTATATAAACTCATTCGTTTTTTATTAAAGTGTATAGACTTCTCAAGTCTTAAATTTCATAATCTTTTATTACCGGTATTTCACGACCTATATTAATTTTATTCCATATCCGTTCGTGAAAATAATAAAGTGTGAATTTTGTCAGTATTTCCACTCCACTTATAGAAATGGCAATAGTGAATTTTCCGGTAATCAGATAAGAGATTACAAATGTGTCAATAGTTCCAGTAATTCGCCATGAAATTGACTTCAGAAGACTTCTGTAATTTTTATCTTTCATGGGTGAATAGTTTTATATTTTATTTTTTACAAAATTATACTAAAACGGAAAGTCCTACCATACCTGAATAGAGGTAAATTTATACCCTAAACAGGGTATAAAAAACATATACCACTAAGCATCATGCTATTACAACTTACCGTACTTATTCCCTATTTGTACATATTACAATTTATTACATTAAAACATCAAAAAAGAGGCATTTCTGAATTACCAGGCCTCTTTTTCTTAAAAACACATCAAACAATTTATTGTTTTCGGATAATTACCTTCCAGTAATCTTCCACTTGTGTCACTGAGATTATTTCATGTCCTTCGTTTCGGACTGAACCCGGTACATTCTGAATAGGTTGTCCGTCGTCGAGCCAGATTTCAAGTAAATCGGTCGATTTAAGTGATGACAATTCAATTTTTGTTTTTACAAAATTCATTGGACAGGCTACACCTCTAAAATCTTTTAACCTGATGTCAGCCTTTTCAGCAAGTACTTCAATTATTTCAGAAGGAACTTCAACGGGTTTTTCTTCCTTAATCGGTAAAACTCGGGTAGTTTTAAACTGAAGCGAATCGTCCATACTGCCGTACAATTGAATAACCGCATTCGCCAAAAGAATTACTTCGGTTCTTCGATTGGTAAAATCAGTTTTTGGCACTGTAGCAGCAGTTCTTACAAGGTCTTTAAATGAGCTGCTGATCAGTCCTTCATTGATAAATTTTCCAATAAAGAGTTCAAACGAACCTGCAGTTGTTTTCGGTTCAGCTCCTTTGGTCACTAAAAGCATACGGGAAGAAGAAAAAAGGATCTCAAAAAGTATTTGTTTGATTTTATTTGCATCCGTTTCTACTTCCAGGTCCTTGATTCCTTTATGAATAAAATTTAAATCCACATCAATCATATCAAACAATCCTGCAGAACATTCAGCAGGTCCTTTATTAGCCACTGAAAAGAGTTCATCACTTCCCCAGTCGTAATAATAATTTTTATCATCTTCAAAGGATGGAACATCCTTGTATTTTTCAACCAGTTCTTTGATTGTAGTAACGCCACCGGCATCCAAATAGTTCCTGAAAGTCGGGTATCTATCTTTCACATTGATATAATCCGCCAAAATATCTTCCGTAAACTGTGGTAGATCTTTAGCACTTATAGTTCCAATCAACTCACTTAACCTGGGATTAAGTCCTTTTGCTGCTCCCGCATAAACATTATAAGCAGCATAAATTCGTTCCTTTCTACCCACTCTTCCTGAAAAACCTATATCCGACCAGATTTGCTGGGCACAAGAATTCGGACAACCTGAGATGTTGATTTGCAAGTTACTTACCTCATCCAGAAAGAGGTCACTTTTACTGAGTCTTTTCCTCAACGCCAATGAAGCACCTTTTGAATAACAGATACCTAAACGGCAGGTATCAGCTCCTGTACAGGAAACAATATTATTAATTATCCGTGGAAGTGATATATTTAATTTCAAATCATTCAGCAATTGGAATACATTAGGCAGAAAGGTTTCGGGGATATTGCGCAGTTGAAGTTGTTGACGGGCAGTGAACCGCAGCACATCATTTCCAAAAGCATCCGCAAAATCAGCAATTTTAAGAATGGTATCGCTGTCAGTATTCCCGTTTACGAAAGAAACGATAGTTGAAAACAAACCGGGTTGTTTTTGTGAAACGACGTATCTTTTTTTCCAGTCACCAAATTCCATTGAATGATCAACAACAGGATGGAAAGAAGGTGTTGTATATATAAATGCCAGATTACCCTTTTCAAATACTACATTTTCCTTTTCCTTAATTTCATTATAATACCTGAAGAATAATTCCCTGGTCTTTTCGGCACCTTCTTTGTAGAATATATAGCGGATACGGGCTTTATGTTTATTTTTCCGGTTCCCGTGGTTATTAAAAAAACGTTTAGCGGCAACTGCAATATTGATTAATTCTGCCTCTGGAGCAAAATCAAACAATTCCCATCCAAGCGTTGGATTAGAAGCCACTGAGCCACCTAAATAGACTTTGAAACCCCGTTTGCCATCTTTGATTCTAGCTACAAAACCCAGATCATTAATAATTGCAAAATCAGCATGGGTTTCATGGGTTGAAAATGCTATTTTTAGTTTACGTGGTAAAGTAAACGAATCGGGCTGAGCAATCAGGTAGGTGGTAAGATCCACAGCATAGGGCAACACATCAAAAACCTCATCGTTACTAATCCCGCTATTTATATCAACCAGAAAGTTACGCACAGTGTTCCCACCACCCCCTTTGGAAGATAATTCAACCTTCTGCAATTCGGGTAAAATGGTTTTAACCTGATCAATACTGATGTTATGAATCTGAATTTCCTGACGGGAAGTAATGTGCAACAAGGTTGAATTGTGACTCCTGGCAGTCAATGCCACTTGTTTTAATTGCTCCGGACTGATATAGCCGCCGGTACATCTGACCCTAACCATGTAAGAGCCATCCTTTCGTTGCTCGTAAATACCCATTGGAACACGTGATCCTTTGAATTTTACAGGTTCTATCGTCCCTTGATTATAATCATCAATCAGCGTTCCGAAGTAAGCAATATCAGTGGTGAGCGAATCTGGTAATTTGTACATAATTTAAGTGAATATAAGTCCGGAAAATTTGATTGGCTGATTAGTTAATTGGTTGATTAGTTAATTGGTTGATTGGTTGATTGGTTGATTGGTTGATTGGTGAATTGGTTGATTGGTTGATTGGTTAATTGGTTGATTGGTTGATTGGTGAATTGGTTGATTGGTTTATTGGTTGATTGGGTGATTGGTTGATTAGTTGATTGGTTAATTGGTTAATTGATTAATTGGTTGGTTGGTTGGTTGATTGGTTAATTGGTTAATTGATTAATTGGTTGATTGGTTGGTTGATTGGTTGATTGGTTGATTGGTTACCGCCTATTTGTAAATCGTAAATTGTAAATCGTAAATCATAAATTCTTCACCCCCTTTTATGCAGTCCGCATTCTTTTTGATCGGGGTTTTCCCACCACCAGCGGCCGGCACGGATATCTTCCCCCGGTTTTATGGCACGTGTGCAGGGTTGACAACCTATGCTTGGGAATCCCTGATCGTGGAGCTTGTTATATGGCACATGATGCTTTCTGATATACTCCCATACTTCATCCTCTGAGAAATTAATGAGTGGATTGAGTTTGATAAGTCCGTTATTTTCATCCCATTCTATTAATTGTACTGCCTGACGGGTAACAGACTGTTCCTTGCGTAATCCGCAGATCCAGACATCGAGCCCCTGAAAAGCACGTTTCAATGGATCAAGTTTACGAACACGGCAACAGGCTTTTCGTTGATCAATTCCTTTATAGAACAGGTTCACACCTTCTTCTTTTACCATTTTTTCCACAGCCGTAAAGTCAGGAAAAAGTACTTCGAGATGAATGTTGTATTTGATATTCGTTTTATCAATCAGGCTGTAGGTTTCAGGAAACAGGCGACCTGTATCCAGTGTGAAAATACGGGTTGATGGATCAATCTTTACAATCAAATCGGTCAATACCTGATCTTCTATGCTCAGACTCGATGAAAGGGCTATCTTTCCTGTATATTCCGATAAAAAGTATTGGAGTACTACTTCAGGAGACTGTCCTTCAAATTGTTGGTTCAGTTGTTCTATTTTTTCTTTCATAATAATTAGTCTTTAACCCTTTAGGGGTTTGAGGTCTCTCTTCTGCTTAAATCGTAAATGTTTCATCTTCCAGATTATGGACAATCATTCCGGCACCAACTGTTTCGAATGTGTTTTCATCAATCAGCACAAGACTTCCTGTGATTCGGTTTTCACCATACGAATCATATTTCAGTGGCTTGAGAGTTTTGATGGAAATATGTGCAATATCATTCATTTTTACGGTTTTGTCATCAAGGATATTTTCAAGGGTGTTTATGTTCACCTTAAAATGGATTTCTTTAATGATAGCTCTGGTTTCTTCCGTTGCATGACGGATAATATATTTACCGCCTTCGTTCAACGGACGGTGATTCAGCCAGCAAACCAATAGCGACACGACAGCACTTACAGTTGGTTTAGGTTCAGAATTTTTTACAATGATATCGCCCCTGCTGATATCGACATTATCGGCAAGACGAATGGTCACCGACTGAGGAGTAAATGCCTCGTCCAATGCCTTTTCACCTTCATCAATAGCAACAATTTCCGACTGAGTGTTTGAAGGAAGTATTGTTACAGCATCTCCTACCGAAAAGCTTCCACCCGAAATACGACCTGCATATCCGCGGTAATCGTGGAATTTATCACTTTGTGGGCGGATAATATATTGCACAGGAAAGCGGGCAGGTAATTTGGTCTCATCTTTACGAACAGGTAGGGTTTCGAGTAAATGCAACAATGTTTCTCCTTTGTACCAGGGTGTATGTACCGAAGCATCCACCACATTATCGCCATCTCTGGCCGATATGGGAATAAAGATGACATTCTTTAGTTTCAGAATCAAGGCTATGCTTTCATATTCCTTTTTTATATCGTTGTAAACGGTTTCGGAAAAATCCACCAGGTCCATTTTATTGACTGCCACGATAACATTTGGTATTTGCAGCAACGAGGCAATATACGAGTGGCGTTTACTTTGTTCAATGATGCCATGCCGGGCATCGATCAGTATAACGGCCACATCGGCTGTGGAAGCTCCTGTAACCATATTCCGGGTATATTCTATGTGCCCCGGAGTGTCTGCAATAATGAATTTACGTTTTGGAGTGGCAAAATAACGGTAAGCGACATCGATAGTTATGCCTTGCTCCCTTTCGGCACGCAACCCATCGGTCAATAAGGCAAGATTGACTTCATCGCCGCCACCCAATCGTTTGCTGGCATCTTTTACGGCCTGAAGCTGATCCTCAAAAATGGACTTGCTATCGTAAAGCAACCGTCCGATTAGTGTGCTCTTGCCATCATCCACGCTTCCTGCCGTACTGATTCGCAGCAGTTCCATGTCTAAATATCCGGATGTATCTTTTTTTTGAATTGACATATTTTTTTCTGTTGATGTGTTGATGTGATGATGTGATAATGTGATGATGTGTTGATGTGATGATTTGTTGATTACGTTGTGAATTCCATCATCAATTGTAAATCGTAAATAATTAAATTGTAAATTAAAAGTATCCCACTTTTTTCCTGTCTTCCATAGCTGCCTCCGATCGCTTGTCATCCGATCGGCCTCCACGTTCAGTAATGCGTGAACTGGCAATTTCGTCAATAATCTCCTCGAGGGAGTCGGCTGAAGACAGGGTCAATCCTGTACAGGTAATATCCCCTATGGTGCGGCAACGTACTTTCCGTATTTCTACAGTCTCAGTCGGTTTCCGTGGAATGGCGTCCAGGGCAGCATACCAGATGCCATCACGTGTAAAGACTTCCCTTTCGTGGGTATAGTACAGCGAAGGCAGCGGGATATTTTCCTGCAAAATATACTGCCAGATATCCATTTCAGTCCAGTTACTGATTGGGAACACCCTAAAATGTTCGCCCAGCTGCTTTTTTCCATTAAAGATATTCCAGAGTTCAGGTCGTTGGTTCTTAGGATCCCATTGGCCGAATTCATCCCTGTGTGAAAAGAACCGTTCTTTTGCACGGGCCTTTTCTTCATCCCTTCGTGCCCCACCAAGAGCGGCATCA
>Ga0302207_1000891_pt1 | contig 11651 bp, 9 predicted proteins | sample II_Fen_E2_2_FD_198792 | JGI IMG/M metagenome (GOLD analysis project Ga0302207, IMG submission 198792) | Peat permafrost microbial communities from Stordalen Mire near Abisko, Sweden - II_Fen_E2_2 | ecosystem: Environmental > Terrestrial > Soil > Wetlands > Permafrost | place: Sweden: Abisko...
CTAATTTGAGAAAATATTCTATGGCAGTATCCCAATTGTTACTCAAAAAATGAGAATAAGCTAATATTTGGTAGGGAAGTATATATTTCTCATTTTTGTTTATACAATCTACAGCAACTTTTCTGGCAATATTGAAGTATCCGTTTTTGAGGGCAGTTAATGCGACCAAGCCATCTGTATATTCTGCTGGAAGAGATTTTTCCGTTTTGTGTCCATTGATAGCATTTTGAAATGCTCCAATAGTAGCCTTATAATCTGATTTTTGTATAGCTTCTCGGTCGATGAGAGCTTGGTTATAATTTTCATTCCAAATCTCTTTGAGTCCTTGATAAAATATTACATCATCATTGTCTATACGTCATTGTTCTTTGAATGAATTAACAACTGTCAAAATATTGTTTATACTTTCAGGTTCTCCCACTTTGATGGCAGAACTGTTTATGGCAATATATAGATATAATTGGGGATCTATATCTTCTTGAGGATTTTTGAGTTGTTTAACGTTTTCTATTGCATCGTTGAACTGGTAGTTTTGCGCTTGTTTTTCAATAATTTGCTTCAAAATATCTTCTGATTTATTTTTTTCATAAATTTTTTTGAGTGCTTCTAGATCAGATGCAGCTTTAGTTTTCATTTCTTTGCTTGTTTCGAGAAAATCTGTACCGCTGTTTCCAGTTGTCGTCAAAATTTCAGTAGTTGTTTTTTCTGTGGGTGCTTGTGTTCAATTTTTATTTTTTGTTCCTACAAAAATGACGATAATTCGTCAAACTAATAAAAATGAAATAAGTATGTGCTTTGGTTTCATAAACAATTTTTCAAAAGATAATATTTTATATACTTTTTATTTATAAGTTTTGGAAAAGCCTAATCAACTGATTGACTAGGCTCTCTCATATTTTTGATTGACAAAGAATTATTTTGTCACATAGAATTTATAAATATTCTTTATTTTGCTTTTTTATAGAATTTGCGATATCCAAGATAGAGAACTCCAGACAATAAGATAACCGCTAGAAAATCTTCTCCAGGACCAGTTTTTGGAACCTTTGTGATTATTTTTGTAGGAGTAGATGTTACAGGACTAGATCATGCCATAGTTACTGTATAATTTACTTGTGTACCACAATCTATAGCAATAAATCTGAACACATATTCTCCATTTTTGTCTGCATTATATACATATCTCTCTGCATCCATATTTACAGTTGTTACCTTTGAGAACAAACTGTCTCCTGGTTTCATTACGTCTATTTCTATGGTTTTACTTCCAGCAATAGCACTCCAAGTTAGATTGATAGCATTTCCATTTATGGTGTGACTAATATGAGCGAGAGACATATCTACGTCTGAAGCAGAATTATGTGTTGCTGTTGTTGTAGAAGAAGTTCCTACTGTGTCTCCAGCATCTCCATATGTTTGTGTTCCTAAATTTACTCGAACTTCGTTTGAAATTTGTCCTAGATTTTTGCTACTATCATTTGGAATTACAAAGATATAGTATTTTTGTGTTTTGTCTGGGTTTTCTATGTTTATATCCATAGTAAATGGATCTGCTGTCCCCGTCAAATCTACACTAACTTCTTTGGTTTGATTTAGAAGATCTGTTTTTTCTAAGATATCTGTCAATGGATAGATACTATACATTACTGTGTAAGAAGTGATGGCCTTACCAGAACCATCTTTGATTAATGGAGATTGTAATGTTATAATATTTGAGGTGCTTATTGTTTTTACGCTTATTTTTGTGTCGTTTGTGTATCCAAAAGAGACATTTGTTCATAGGTTATCCATAAGATCACCTAGATTTTGCGCTCGAACAATGCTTACGCAGCTTATAATAGCAAGAAAACCGCTGAGAACCTTGTATTGTCTTTTCATGCTGGTAATAAGGGAAAAATTTAAAATACACGTCTTTTATAGCAAGATCTTTTAATATTGCAATAGAAAATTTTTTCAAAAAAAGGCAATAAAGATATTGATCTTATCCGATCTTTTCTACTTCGATCATTATTTTTTGGATGCTATAAAATTTGGTCTTTTTGAGAATTTCAAATATGAGAAATCCAATTGCTGACATAATATAGATAATGATTCTCAAAAATGGATAAACTACAGCCACCATAAGCACAACTATTGAGGTTTGAAATCCTGGATTTTTGAATTGCTGATTTAATTTTTTTAGTGAAAATTCACAGATTCACTGATTCAATTCTTTATTTTCATTGAGGGTTTTAGTAATTAGATCGTTTTTTCGTGCTTTAAATTGCTCTATTGGGGCTAATTTTACGTCACTTTCAATATTGAGTATTTTACCAACAGACAAGAGATCGCTTACTTTTGTTTGACTGATAATCTTTGCATTATCTGGATTTTGAAGTCGAGAAATATTAAATGGTTTGGTTATACTTTCTACAATACTTGTAGATGTTTTGCTAAGTTGGTCGCAAGAGAAAGGAAAATTGCTGTACATACTCATAGTAAATAAACTATATGCGATGGTTGTCCCTAATGTGAAAATATATCCTCAATTTACAAAATAATTGATGGCCTTGAAGGAAACAGATTCGTTTGCTGCTATTTCCAATGTATTTCATAAATAAATGATTGTTCAATTCATCACAATGACTCCTCGTATCATTGTTTCAGTACCCAAGAAGCTTAATCAGATTACTTCTACCAAGGTTATGATTAACATTACAAGAATGGTTTTTTTATTGTCTTTTGGATAGATATCTAAGTAGAAAAAATGGAATACGAGAAAGAAAACAAAAATAGATATCAGTGATGAAATAATATTGTGTACAAAAAATAACTGAAAAATCGCTCGTAGGTGTGTTGCAATTGTAATTGTTGCAAAAAAGCCAATTCTTATAGATTTTCGCATGAATATATATGGTATTAAAATACGAGACTCAATAGTAGATTAGCTTTAACTAATAGAATCCAAAAAGCAAGAATAAGCGACGGGATAAATGGGATTATTTTTTTTGTGTTGCGCCATTCTATAAAAAGATCTTTTGTTTTTTTCTTTTGGCTTGTATGTTTGCTTACTAATATATCACCAACAAAATAGAGAAGTCCAATTATACAAGCCAAGATAATCATTATTAAGGCGATTTCACTTCATAATAGCCAGTTTATCTGTAGCTGATTTACACTTCCTATAAATGGAAATAGACTTCCTAATGTTGCTCCTATAAAAATATCTCATTGTCCAAATCATTCTTCATTGGAGTGAAACCTTTGGGAGACATATCGTTTTCCAAAAAAATAAATTCCGAAAAAGAGAATTAGACAAATCACTAATCCAATGATGGCTCCTTGAAAATTTCCAACATTCCCTGTGATTTGTCGTCATCGAATTCGTAGCATCAATAGTGATCGAATTGGTATATGGAGTTCAAATGTTTTACAATCATGGATAATTAATAACATCAAAAATCGATTTGTACCTAGTCGAAAAATCAGATTTGCTGCTGTATGTATATCTGTGTTTGCGTGAGAAATTGCAATATAGGTAATGAGAAATACTAGACCAGATGCTATTTCTAATATTGGATATTCTGCACTAATGGGTGTCTTGCAGTGTTTACATTTCCCTCATTGTCGCAAATAACTTACAAGAGGAATGAGTTCTGATGCTCAAAGTGTCGTTTTGCATTTGGGACATTTAGAACGTCAAATGAGAATACTTTTGATTGTTTTTCGATCGCATTTATCAGCAAGTCTTCCCAATAATACAGATCAAAAGGATCCAAATATTATTCCTAATATGCTGATTATGACTCCATTTAAAAGATTCATTGCAAATCGAGAAAAAATAAATTATAGTGTCATTTCATCAAATTCTCAGTTTTCAATAGCTAATCTTTTTGCTATTTTTTTGAGTGTTGGAAGTGATACAAGTGCAATAAGTCCATTAAATACAACTAGAATACATAGTAATTTTCGAGTATTAAACTGTACATATTGATTTATTATGTATCAGAAAATGCTTGATCATATAAGAATTGCAATAACTCTTGGGAATATTCATTTTTCAAAAATAACATCTATTTTGTGTGTTTTGGCTACTCGCATTCCACCAAACATAAACATTAATTCGATCATTAATTGTGTGGCTGCACCTCACGCAAGACCTCGTTTTTGGATCAATGGAACTCCAACTGAAGTTCACAAAACTACTCCAAAAAGATTGATTCGAAGGAGAAAGTTTTGTTTTTCTACAGAGACAAAAAGATAGTTATAGATTTGTTTTACAAAGCTTGCGAAAAGAACGATTCCCAAAAACGGCAACACTTGATCTGATCATCGTTGGTGGAGATTTGTTCGTACACCTAGAAACTTTTCTCCTGAAATAAATTTGATCATTGGAGTTGAAAATGCTGCAAAATTTATAGCGGCAAGTCATCAAATCCAGATCACCATTAGCATAAGACTTCACATACTTTTACGTTTGTTTATTTCTGTATATGGTGCAATTTTGTGGAGAAGACTATTACCTAATGCTTGAGGAATAATCAATAATATTTCTATAAGAGATAGAGATAATGCCCAAACTCATGAATAATCGTTACCTCCTGTGGTTGGGAAAAACCATCCTAAAAATAACAAAACAATCAATGTATGAAAACTGCTTAAAAAATATCCTATTCCATATCTTCGATTATCTTTGACAATAGCTTTGGTAAATCATCGATCGTAAATAATACGGAGTGGAAGAATTTTGTTTGCTCTGATATGAATTTCTATGTTCTGACCTATTCAACTTCACACTACCGAGAATAAAATTAGACAGAATGCTGTGATAGTTAGTGTTGTGGTTTGTGAAAAATCTGGGTTTTTATAGAAAATATAGACTACAGGAACTAGTATAAGAATTTGAAAAATTCTCGCTGTGATTAGGGTGATGCTGAGTTGTTCCATTCTCCAAAATAATTGGAGTGGAAGTTGTTGAATACCTGCAAACATTACGCTTGCAGAAAAAATCATTCCAAAGGGAAGCCCTCGGATGAGATATGGATTTGTTGTATATACTGGTAGAAAATAGGCTACAACGAGCGCCAATGTATAGATGGCTACCATGATAATTATTCTTGTTCCTACATATTTTCCATATTCTGTTTTGAGTTGTTTTTGTTCTGGATCAGGATCTTCTTCTTTGATAATTCATAATCTTTTGACTGCGAGTACATATAATCCGAGATCTGCCAAGGCAGTCCAAATTGCGAAATATTTTAGAATTGTAGAATAATCTCCATATCTGAGAGGTCCAAGATATGGGGTCATGATTTTTATAGTAATAAATCCAAACAATGCACTAATCAATCTTCCGATCAATTGTCGAGCGGCATCTTTAATTACTAATCTTGATGACATTATGTTTTATAATTTTAAAAGTCTTATCATTTTTTCCAAGAAAGATTGTTCAAAACTTCCAACTAATTCTAGACGTTGATCTAGTGCTTTACTAAAAGATTTGATTTTATCTTCTTTATCTTTGATTGTATAAATTGTATATCCTTTGGGATAAATAAGAACGATATTTTTTATAATATTTGTCTTTTTTTCTATTTCCAATGTGTATGCTGTGAAATCTGATCGAGGATGAGATTTTTTGTCTATCAAAATATATTCATCTTCAATGCGGATTTTGGTTATCTGATTTGACAGAATACTGTAGTAAAAATAAGCACCTAAAATGAAAAATAACACAATAGCTCCTACAACATTTTTATTTAGAAGGGAAAGTGCAATACAAATGATAAATACAGAAGAAAAACCAATATATCGTCGACTGTTTCTTTCAAATTTTTCTCAATTATAGACGTGGAGATCCATGCTTATATATACAAAAAAGTAAAAAAAACTAAATATTTTTAAATTTATAAAGCTCAAGACCATTGATCATACCTGTCTTTTCATCTTTTACAATCTCGTTTGCTTGAACAATTATAATTTTATCGTCTAGAGAAATATTTCCTTTGAAGATGATTCTAATCATTTCTTTTCCTACTCTTTTTAGGTTTTCGTAGTTAAATGATTGAGAAATTTTGTATCATCTTACTCCTCGAAGCATGTTGATATATCTGTATGTTTCATCAACTTTTGTAAATGCAATTACAGGGACTTCTGGACTCAAGGTAGACAATCTAGCAGATGTATATCCATTTTCTGTAAATGATACAATAGCTTTAACCTCTATTTCATTGGTTGTTCTGTATGCGTTGTAGATGATATAATCCCTTACAAGGAAATTATCGTTTTCTTTGTAGAAAGGTTCTTTCATTTCTTTGTTGATTTCTAATTCATGTTTTTCTAGAAGATTAGAGAGTTCTGTGATTTGATTGATTGTATCTTCTTCTTTGAGGAATGTATTTAGCATATAACAATCGATAGATTGGTTTGTGTAATTTTTGATATCTTTTTCGTTGATAGTTGCTTTGGCTCCATCCTTCTTGAATCCACCACTAAACGTGATGACAATCGGCTTTCCTTTTTCTTTACAAGAAGCAATGATTGCGTTTTCATCAAGTTCCTTTTCGTTGTGTTTTTCTTTAACTAAGATAATTCCATCAGCAATTTCCAAAATTTCATCGAAGTTTGCTATAGATTCTGGATTTTCTATTTTTGCAAAAATCTTGATTTTGTCCGCATTTTGAGATGCCATAAATTCTTTGAGTTCGAAAAGGTCATTTTTTGTCTTTACTTGAGCAGCTGCGACCACGTGAATTCCGTAAGCAAGCCCCCACAAAATATCTTTTTTATCCCTTTCTGTAAAGAAAGAAATTGGTGATGTATATCCAGGAAAGATAACTTTGTCATGTTGCATAATAGTTCCACCACTAATTACTTCTGTAACTGCAATATCTTCAGTAGTAGATTTTACTTTGATTTGGACTCAACTTTGTTCAAATTGAATGATTTGTCATTTTTCTAGTTCCCCTACAAAAGTTGCATCTATAAAGATTCTTTGGTTATTTTCTTGTGCATATTCTGAGAACTCGATTTCAATTTCTTGTTTTTCTTTGAGTGTGATATCGAGGACATTCTTGATTCTTACATCATTTCCTCTCATTTCGAGCATAATAGTTTTGCTATTGTCGAGTTTCATGAGGGTGTCGATGTATTTTTTGTTGTTATCATCAAATCAACCTCCAAGTGAGATTTTGAAGATATCTACCATATTGATAATTTTTGAAAGAACAGTTTCTTTCGCCAAGGTTGGTCATACACCAGCGATTAATTTGGCAAAATGGAAATTAGTCATGCTTTTTTGAAAAAGAATAAAATGTTCGTATTTAGAGTTCTTATTAGAGTTTGTTTGTGTCAATGATTACAAATCCTCTTTTTTGGATTGTTTTGAGTAATGGTTTATCTTTAACGGTAGCTACTGCATTTCTGTCAGTCAATACATCAATGATATCTTCGCCAACCAATAAATGCATTGTCTTTTGTTCGAAGATTGGTGGAAATGCTATATTGAGTCCATTTCTTCCCTCACTAATATCAACTTTGGCCTCCAAAAGTGGCAAATCATCAAATGATTTAACATTAATATCAAGTCCGATAGTCTTTTCGAGATCATTGATTGCAGATCCTCCTTTACCAATAATACGACCTTTGAAACTTTCTGGAATATAGAGATCCACACTTGTTCCCTTAACCTTGATAAGGAAATCGCATGGAATTATTTGTTCTAGTTTTTGGTGAATAGCGTGTTTTGCATATTCTCAGAGATTTTCTTTTGGGGTAGATTTTCTACCTTCTGTTCCCGCAGGTCATCCATGAGATTTATCTAGAGGCATTACTACAATTTGTTCTCCAAATGTATAGATTTCGTATTCAACCGTTTTCGTCAAGAAGCTCGTTACAACGATACATGGACGTGCAAGTTCTTCTGATTGCATTCCTTCTGGTACTTTAACTGTCAATTGAAGTTGATAAATTTCTCCGATTTGACCTTTGTCTATATAGATAACGGTGTCGATTACTTGTGGAATAATTCCCATTTCGATACTTCCCAAAAATCTTTGAATACTGTCGATTGGCTTAGTTGCATGGATTACTCCAACTAGTCCAATTCCTGTAAGTCTAAGATCTTTGTATAATTCAAAATCTGACTTATTTCTAACTTCATCGTAGACTGTGTAATCTGGTCTAGAAAGAAGAAGGATATCCCTCACTTCATCGTGAGTTCCGTATGTGAAACTATATTGAACGATATCATCTGGTAATTGAAGATCACGAGGTGATTCGAGTGTTTTGATAATTTTATGTTCGTCATGATACACACCGATGAGCGCTTGCGCGAAGGTAGTTTTTCCAGATCCCGGAGCACCTGAAATTAATATTCCTTTTGATTTATTTTTGAGAAGATCAAATGTCTCTGCTGAAAGTCCGTAATCTTCTATCTTGAGTTTCATAGTTGGTTTAACCACCGTCATTTCCAATCCATCAGATAATGGTGGATGTACAATAACAATTCTATATGGTCCTACTTGAAGAACTTTAGAGAGTTTTCTATCTATTTCTAAGACAGCATCATCTCTAGTCGTCATTTCAGCATAAATACTATCGATAAGATCTGTTAATTCTTTTTTAGACATTACTTCTGGACTGAGGACAGGTTGTCGATTTCCTGGAGCACCTTTTTTTCGTAAAATAGGACTATTTTCCTTGAGATGGAGCGACATTGTGTGTTCATCAAAATATTTATCCAATAACGAATTTCAAACAATTTGTTCCATACACGATTTGTCAGAATGTAAAAATCTTGTTTTTGGTTGTTTTTTGCACTCCTATATATTGATTTTTTTTGATTTTTCAATATAAAACATATCATTGGATCAATAATGTCTTTTAGTTACTGTGTTTTTCGTGATGACTTTTGTTGTAAATGCTATAAAACAAGAACATGAAACGACAAATACATACATTTTTTTGCTTGATGTTGATTCTGAACAGCTTTGAAGAGATATAATTCAGCAAACATGAATGATTCTTCTTTCTATTTCCAAATATAATCAAGACAAAACAGAATTTGGAACTATGTATGTTAAAGTTCTTTATGAATGAGCTCCTTATCAAATAGTATCTCCATCTAGTTTTACACTAAAGGATTTGTGTACTTTTTTTATCCGTTGTGGAATGGAAGTCGTAGATGTGAATGATTTTTTTGATATGCAAACAGATGAACAAGTAACTAGAATTATTTCTCTCTGTAAAACTACTTATATTACTGAAATCGAAACCGCTCGTCTTGAAAAAATTAAAGCTCAAGAAGAGGATCAAAAAAAGAAATATTATGAAGATCGCTTGTTAAAAAGATCAAAAGTTTCTATTACTTGGATTCTTGATAAAATAGAGACTCTATTACAAACCAAAAGAATTCATATTCCACCTAAAGATCAAAAGTGGATTGATACACAGATAAATGAAATTAAAAAACAAAAAATGGGATCTAATTATGAAAAAATCAAGGTTTTGCTCCAAGATCTTTTTGTTTTTTTGTATTCAGTGGAAGATGCTCACTATAGTTCTATACAAGAAAATTGAGAAACTCTTTTCTCTGGAACTACAGTCTCTATCTATGATCTTCAGAGACAAGTAGAAATTTTAGAGGAAGTTAAATATCAGTCTTCTTTTGGTTGAACTGTTTTGTGATGGAGAAAAGAATATGATACATTCCCTATATTATCTTATTTCCTTTTTTTGAAAAAAGATATTCTTTCTTTATTTGATGATCTTGGTTTCTTGGCATATAAACTCTATGAATATACTTTATTGTTTTTGTCTTTGATATTAACTTCTTTGTCATTTATTCTTATTATTAATGAGCTTTTACTTTTGGAGATAAATATAACATCTCTTTGTTATTCATTGATTAGTTTGTGATGGTTTTCATTTTTGTTTTATATTGCTTCATTGTTCAAGAGAGAAAATGCATTTCGTTTTCTGGCTGGGCTTTTTGTAGTAGTTATAGTAGTTTATTATTTTACATTGCCTATTATTGAGCATAGCTTTGCACTCAAATAATTTTTTTGTTTTACTTTTTTTGGAGCTTGATGTTTCTATTTTTTGCTTCTTTGGTGTTTGTTTGATTGTTTTCTTTTTTTTATAGTATAGGACTTTGGTATTTGAGTTTTTTGCCATTGTTTTTCTTTTTGTTTGTATTTTCTGCATCTCCTGCATTTCGTTTTTCTTCGTTGTTTTCTCATCAAATGTTTCGTTATCCTTTGTTTTTTGCATGGGGAGCTATCCTTTGTGCTTTATGAGGTTTAGCTTGGTATTTGGGTGTTGCTCTGCCTTTGATATTTCTCATTATTTTGTTGTTTAACTTTATTTTGTGGATCGGTTCGTTGATTCTATCGTACGAGGATGGTAAACAGATTTTTTCTTTTGGATATCGATTTGTCCTTTGTTTATTTGTGTTTTATGGATTGTTTTTGTTTAGTTTTACACAATATTTTTCTTTCTTGTTTTTGTTGAGTGCTTTGCATTTGAGTTATCTAGCATTTTCTTTGTTTGTACTACGTATATGGTATCCTCAAGTGACCGATTTGACCTATCACTTTTTGGTAGCTGTGTGTACATGGTGTGTGCTCTTTGTTTTGTGGTTTATCCCTGATTTTGTGACCTCATTGGTATTGGCAGGAGGACTTCTTTTTGCTTTATATAGTGCCTTGTGGTGGTTTTACAAACAAAGACCAGTTGAACAAAAACAAATTTCAGTGAGACGTATTTTGGCTGGAGAAAGGTTAACTACTAAAAGAGTATTTTCATCATTGTTTCTTGCTCATACATCAGCGTTTTTACATAAGATGCCTAAGCATTTTTTGACCTGTCTAGAATTTTTGAATATTGGTTTGGTTGTCGCTCTGTTGTGATATTTTGCATGACATTGGTCTTCGATTTCTGAGATTACTCAGTTGTTATATTGGGCAGTAATTGCATTATTTGTCGGTAATACTATTGTACTTAAAAAGCTTACAACAACACATATTATTCAGAATTTATTTCTGTTTTTGATTGTACATTTTGCTGTCTATGTGAGCTTCTTCTCCTATTTTGGATCGGCTATTGGACCTGTGGTTTTTTGGACAATTATGTGGAATATTTTTGCTAGTGGATTCCTCTTTTATATGGAACGCGTTTCATCAGGAATTCTTACTCGTTTAGATTATTGGTATTGGTTAGTGGCTGCAGGATTATCGTTTGTGTGTAATGTGTTTCTGTTGTTACAAGCACCACTTCCATGAGAATTAGTCTTCTTTTTGACCTTGTTATATCTTGGTGTGGAGGGAGCATTGATTTTTTATGGAGTGAGATATGTGAGTGCAATGGAAGAAGAGTAGTATAAGACAAAGATTAATTGTTACTATAAAATATATATTTAAATTAGGCATCCCAATAGGGGTGTCTTTTTTCTTTTTTTGTCCGTTTTTTTCTCGTTTGAGTTGAGTAGATTCTTGGCGTTTTCATGAAAACAGCAAACTTTAGTATCTATATCATCTCTGATGATTCAAAAAATTAAGACGTATACTCATCTCTGATTACAGGGATTTGAAATTTTGGTGGAAGCAGATAGTAATAATTCAATTCCTTCGATAGAGATTATTGGATTACCAGATGCTGCGATCAAAGAAGCG
>Ga0302207_1000895_pt1 | contig 11624 bp, 11 predicted proteins | sample II_Fen_E2_2_FD_198792 | JGI IMG/M metagenome (GOLD analysis project Ga0302207, IMG submission 198792) | Peat permafrost microbial communities from Stordalen Mire near Abisko, Sweden - II_Fen_E2_2 | ecosystem: Environmental > Terrestrial > Soil > Wetlands > Permafrost | place: Sweden: Abisko...
GAGTGTGCTTCTCAGTTTCATCGTATGCACCGCTACAGGTGTGTTTTTCGGATGGTATCCTGCAAAGAAAGCTGCACAGTTAGACCCGATAGAAGCTATCAGATATGAATAAGAATACAACAATAGTAGGAATTCATATAGTGTGCTGGGCATTTATATTTCTATCGCCACTGATGTTTGCCAATAGAGCTGATGGTTTTGCCTGGTCAGAGTTTTTGCATGGGATTATCATGCCGACAACACTATGCATTGCCTTCTACGTCAATTATCTGTATCTTACCCCCAGGTTACTCATAAAAGAAAAAAATAATAACGAATTTTTCATCTTCAACACCCTCATCATTGTGGGATTTTCATTGTTTCTGCATTATTTTATGGGGTCTTTTCAGCCCATCAAACATTTTCCAAACAGAGAAACGCCTCCACCCGAACTCTTCTTCATGATACGTGACGCTTTTACACTCGTCTTGACAGCGGGTATATCCACCTCCATAAGACTATCTATCCAATGGGGAAATTCCGAGAAAGCCAGAAAGGAAGCTGAAATTGAAAAAACCGAAGCTGAGCTGAGAAATCTGCGCAGTCAGATAAATCCTCATTTCCTTCTTAATACTTTAAACAATATATACGCCCTTATTGCGTTTAATAGTGAAAAGGCACAATCGGCAGTGTTAGAACTAAGTAAAATGTTACGCCACATTCTATACGATAACGAACAGCCGACTGTAAACCTGTCAGAGGAGGTGAAATTTATCAGCAATTACATTAACCTGATGAAGATACGCCTGCAGGACAATGTGAATGTTCTTGTAAACATCAATATTCCTGACCCTTGCACCAAACAAATTGCACCTCTTATATTCATATCTCTGATAGAGAATGCCTTCAAGCATGGAGTAAGCGCCACAATGCCGAGCTTTATTAAGATAGACATCAGTGCAGGCAGTTCAAATATTATATGCTCCATTGAAAACAGCAACTATCCCAAGCCACACAGCGACAAAAGTGGTCACGGCATCGGTCTGGAACAGGTGGAAAAGAGACTCGAATTATCCTACAAAGACCACTACAAATGGGAAAAAGGAATAAGCGAAGATAAAAAAACATATTCATCTAAAATAATTATTTATGATACTTAATTGTGCAATCGTTGACGATGAACCGTTAGCCGCAGACTTACTTACGAGTTATGTAGCTAAAACACCGTTTCTTAACTTGATTGGCACCTATAACAGTGCCGTGTCTGCCATGAAGGATATCCGTGAAAATCAGATTGATCTCATATTCCTTGACATCCAGATGCCAGAACTTAGCGGAATAGAATTCGCGAAGATTCTTCCGAAAGATACTAGGGTGATCTTTACTACTGCATTCAACCAGTATGCCCTTGAAAGTTATAAGGTTGACGCTATCGACTATCTGCTCAAACCAATTAGTTACGATGATTTCCTAGTTGCGACTAACAAGGCCATGGACTGGTTTTCAGTGGTACGTAAACAGAATGTATATATGAAGGATCGTTTTATGTTTGTGAAGAGCGACTACAAGCTCGTTCAGGTCAAGTTAGACGATATTTTATATATAGAAGGAATGAAAGACTACGTGAGATTCTATGTTGAAGATTTCCCCAAACCCATTATGTCACTTATGAATATGAAGAAAATTGAGGATTATCTGCCAACCAATGAATTCAAACGTATTCACCGTTCATACATTGTAAACATGAAAAAGGTGAAGATAATAGACCGTTGCCGCCTCGTTTTCGGTGATAGCTATCTGCCTATATCAGAAAGTTATAAAGATGATATTCAAAAGTACATTGATCTTCACACCCTGATGTGAAACGATGATCAATTCATCTTAAAGTAGGAGAAACCATATCGGTTCTCCTACTTTTTTTATATAATATTATAAGAGCATCCAGATGAATAAGAAATAAATTTACATGGCATTTTTTACTAAAAATCTCCACATGGAATTTTATAAATTATAATCGCACATCGCACATTTTTCTTTGAGACGCTTATAGATAAAGGGTTTCAAGCATGTGCGATTATATGTGCGATTATGTGTTGTTTTATATCATTCAGAGCTTATTTTTGCCATAATTCAAAGATTTCGAACAAGTTTTTTACTAATCCAGTATAATCTCAAAGTTGAATGAGCATCTTTTATATTTACAAATCAAGCTAATTAAGGAACAAAATCAATCCGATTCATTAAGTAAATCAGACTGATTTGTTTAATAAATCAGTCCGAAAAGTGAGACCCGAGCTAGACTTTCGTTAACCTATCTGCCATCTCTTAAAAGCAATAACGCTTCTATTCAAATGTGCGATTTAAAAACCAAATCGCACATCAATCGCACATGACTTAATCGACTAAAAACCAACTAATTAGATATCGATGTGTGTTGTTTAACCAACTTTATATCATATTCTGAGTTCAACTTGCTGTAGCGTGTTAAAAAAAACTAAAAGCCAAATAAAGATACATTATCCAGTAAGAAAATGTATATCTTTGCATAAGAGCAAACATTCAACCGCAATGGCTGATACGTCATTATACTAACTAACAAGAAGACATGAAAAAATATCTATTATCCAATATAATTATCTTACTTATATTTCTTTTGTTTATATCTTGCACAGGTGATGTACACTACACTCCATCCATGCGCAGGGCAGAACTGATCATGGATACAGTACCTGACAGTGCCAGAATCTTGCTATTCAAAGATAGTAGCATCATAAGAAAAGAGAATAAGTCTACGCGTATGTATTATGATATGCTCTTGACTCTTGCAAAAGACAAATGCTATATTCCTCATACATCAGACTCAGTAATGCTCGCTGTGGTAGATTATTACGAAAGTCATGGTACCCCGCACCAAAAACTTGAAGCAAACTATCTGCTTGGAAGAGTATATACAGATTTAAATATGACGGCAGATGCCCTTAAATATTTTCAGAAAGCATTATGGATAGAAGGAACTGACAGTTCTGATATTTACCTAGCCCGGACAAACAATCAGATAGGACATATTTATATGTATCAGAACATATTTAGGAAGGCAATGCCTTATTTTTATGCCTCATATAATTATGCCGTTGCAACAAAAGATTCTACAGTGATGATATTTTCGTTACGAGATATTGGAAGATGTTATTCTGAGATTAAAAATATAAAGAAAGGTATCATATATTATGAAAAGGCAGGATTTCTAATAAACAAGACTAAATTATATAAATTGAGAGAAACCGTTTATTCCGAATTATCTTATTTATATGCAAAAGAAGGCCAATATAAAAAAGCATTAAATGCCTATCATATATTTGATAATGGGAAATCCCCACTGGCTGAACCAGCTCCATCTTATTGCAACACTGCATTTATCTTTAAAAAGATGAATATGATTGATTCTGCAATATACTATTATAAGAAAGGATTTAATGGAGGTAACCCTTATTCAAAACAAGAGGTCTCCCTTAATCTAAAAGATATGTTTATAGCTAATGGCAATTATGTACAAGCAAATATTTATGCAGATAGTTGTCTCGTGTACACTGATTCTATATCCAGAATGGCCTTGTCTGAAAATAAAAATCTCATACATTCATTAAACGAAAAATTAACCATCGAAAGAAAATTATCTGAACTCAGAAAAAATATCATCATCATCATTCTTGCATCTGTTGTCATTATTGCAATAACAATATTGACAGCTAAACACAAACTCAAAAAAATAAAAGAAAAAGAAGCCTTATATGAAAGAGTAAAGAAAATACAAGAAAGCAGAAGTAAAGACTATCGGGAAAAATTAGAAAGGAATATTTCTGAATTAAACAAGCATATCGAAGAAGCTGGTAAAGAAAATGATAATCTAAGAATAAGAATACTACAATTACAAGTAAAAGAAGAAGAGGATAACATCGGAAAAATCATATTAAATGAAGAACAACAGCAACTATTAGTAGAAGAATTCGAGGAAACCGAACTATACGAGTACTTTAAAAACAAATCCGAAACTGAAAGCCAGAACTTCATCTCTGAAGAAAAATGGGACGAACTTGAAGAATACTTAAACAATAACTTTAATCAATTTTGCAAACAGTTAAGACATAAATACAACGTTAATGATAGAAACTTTAGGATGTGCTGTCTGATCAAATTAGGTTTTACGAATACAGAAATGATGAAAATTTCCTGTATTACAAAATCAGCGGTGTCTAATATGCGCGCACGCCTTTATCGTAGATTATTCGGGAAAAATGGTTCTGCCACAGATTTAGATGCTTTTATTCGTTCTTTCCCAGACGTTGTGAACCAAATGTGAACTGTTTGTGAACAAGAAACTGAAAATGTGAACCAAATGTGAACTCTAAAATTTGGAAATTAAGTTCTATCTTTATACTTTTGCCTCATAAATTTTAAAAAAATATATCATGAGACACTTCAAATTATTATTAGTTTTACTTTGTGGGTTATTGGTAACCATTAATATTAATGCGGATCAACAAACTATCATTACGGATAATGGAGGTTGGCATGCGACGACACGTTCTCTAAGTTCCCAACCGGAATTATACCAAAATGGTGATACTATTTTCATTGATTCAGAATACACATTATCCAATCTTAATATTACCATTGAAGATCTTTCGAATAATATTATTCAATCAAGTACGATTACAGTGCTGGGAGGTGAAGAATATTCTTATATTGTTTATGCAATTTCTGGTACTTATAAGGTAACTTTGACTCAAGGAAGTAAATCCCTATATGGATATTTTACAATTGAATAGGAAGTAATCAGAGTGTCTTACTCTTAAATAGGTTGGCTGTGACCTATTTGTGAACATAAAATTAAAATGTGAACTAAATGTGAACTTTATAATTTGGACATAATGATCTATAATTTATACTTTTGTCAAATAATTAAGGAAAAACCATGAAACACTTCATATTATTATTAATTCTACTTTGTGAGTTATTGCTAACCACTAAGATTAGTGCAGTTGGAAAATATCAACCCAGCAAACTATCCCTACGGACCAATAGGAGTTGGCATACGACAATACATATTCTAAGTTACCAATCTACATCGTATAAAGATGATAATGCAATTTGTATTGATACAGAATATGCTTTTGCCAATTTAAATAATAATATATTACAATTAAGCTCACTTTGATTTTATCTGATATATTAAATATTATTATTTAACAAATAAAAAAAGAATGATGAATGAATAAATTAATAAACTATATAATTTTCAAAAGTAGTGATCTTAAAGATGTTGGTTTGTACCATGGTAAAATGGGAATTGTAACATCTCTATATTTATATGCTCATGCTTACAAAAATGATATTATTAAAAATTTTGCTTTTGACTTGTTGCAAGAAATTTATAATGAAATTACAAAAAGTCTTCCTTGGGGATTGGAATATGGGCTAGCTGGAATCGGTTATGGATTTACCCTATTACGTAAAATTGAAATTATAGATGACAACTTAAATGATATTTTATATGATATTGATTCGAAAATCATGAGTCATGATCCAAGACGAATTTCTGACTTTTCTTATAGACAAGGAATTAAAGGTTTGTTGGCTTATATAAATTTAAGAAAAGGACTGTGTGAAGGTCTAAATTCATTAGATGAGACTTATATATCGGAACTATATATACGGGCAAAAAAGGAAAATATAAGCATACCTAAAGATAGTTTTATAACTGATTTGCTAGAACCCCAATGGCCCTGCAACAACTACAGAGATAAAGACCTAGGGATAGACCAAGGAATTTCATATTTTATAATCAAAGATGCATATGATAAATTATTTCTTAATAAATAATGCTAGCAGAGGAGCACAATATGGAATTGGCACTTATATAAAACAGATAAGTGCAATATTCAATAATGGCGAAAAGTACTTTTTGTCTTATATTGATTTTTTTTCAAATGAAAAAGAGTATACAATAAAAGAAGATGAGGAAGGTATTGTTCACTATCTAATCCCTTCAAAACCATCATATATTGAGGATTATATTTATTGTAGAAATGCATTTTATTTTCTTGTCCAGAATATTAAATCAGATGATCAAATGATATTCCATTTTAATTTTTTCCAACATGACACGTTAGCTATATCATTTAAAGATTATTATTCAAATAGTAAAATTATATTAACAGTCCATTATATGGATTGGTGCTTTTTATTAAATGGGAATCGGGAAAAATTTAATTTAATTATTAAAGAAAAATATACTTTTAAAGATCAAATAGAAGAAAATGTTCTCAGTAGTTTTTACCGAGAAAGAAGATTTCTACGTTTTTGCGATGAAGTAATTGTACTGTCAAAATTCACATTTTCAGTATTAATAAAAGAATATAAAATATCAAAAGGAAAACTTCATTTGATATATAATGGATTAGAGCCACTTAAACTTTTTCAATCAGATAAATCGACAAATCTAAAGAACAATAGTATTATAAATATAATATACGTAGGTAGATTAGACGACATCAAAGGTGTAAAATATGTAATCAAGACTTTCATATCAATTCTTAAGCAAGAAGAGAAAGTTCACCTTTATATTATTGGAGATGGTAATTATAATGAGTATTTATCATTGTGTAATGGAATTTGGGATAAAGTAACTTTTACAGGAAAAATATCACAAGAAATTCTTCAATTTTTTTACGACAAAGCAAGTATTGGTATACAGCCATCTTTTCATGAACAATGCAGTTATACTGCAATTGAGATGTTAAAAAATGGAATTCCATTAGTTGTTTCAGATACTACAGGATTAAAAGAAATGTTTGATAGTATACCTGATAACATTATTCATATTGATGATAAAAGATTCTCCGAATCTAAATTTATTGAAGAGCTTTCTAATAGAGTATTATTTTTATTAAAAAACGCAGATGTTAGGAAATATATATCAGAACAAGAAGAAGAAATATTCATTAAGCGCTATAATTCAAGCTTAATGTTTAAATCGATGGAAAGTTTAATGATTCAAACTTATAATAAAAAAATAAAGAATTTCATTTCTTCTGATTTCTATAATGAATTTGATAATCGAATGTTTGAATTAATAAATAATCGGCCATCTATAGACATCGAGTTTTATGGCATAAGCGGTATTGGTTGCTATCTTTGGTGGAGGGTTATCATGTTAAAAAAAATCAAAAACAGGAAAAGTGAAAATCAAATGTTGATGATATCAGAATATCTGATTTATTATGTTGATTGGGTTGCTAATATTCTTGATAATGAAAACAACTCTTTCAGTAAAGAACTACACGCTCTCCTTTATGACATGAACAAAAACGAATTTAATAAGGTCCAAGTACAACATATATTAAAACGTCTAGAAGGTTATGATGAGGTATTATCTTTTAGTGAGATTGAAGATATTAAGATTATTAGAAATACATTAAAAATATACAATACAAAAATATAATTAATCATGGATATCCTACAAGACATATTGACGTTTGTTATGCCTATTCGTATAGATAGTAAAGAAAGATTAAGAAATGTTTCTAGTGTAATATCATGGCTTAGTGAATTACAATGTCCTATTGAGATCATTGAAGCAGATTCTATAAAACAGATCTCAGACGATTGGATAGAAAAGAATAAACATATAAGATATCGCTTTATTAAAGATAATAACAAAAATTTTTATCGTACCCATTATATAAATGAATTACTAAAAACTACAAAAACTGAGATAGTAGCTATATGGGATGCTGATATTATTATTGGCTATAATCAAGTTTTTGAAGCTATTAATAATATTTTATCTAATAATTGTATATTATCTTATCCATACGATGGAAAATATGTTATGTTAAATAAAGATATTACAGAAGTATTTATAAAAAGGAATAATATTGAAATTCTAGAGCAATTAGGACTAAAATCGATTTTTTCCAGACCATTTTGTGGAGGAGCTTATATTGTTAATAGGCATAAATATCTCAAAATAGGAGGAGAAAATGAAAATATGAAAGGATGGGGACCTGAAGATGTTGAACGTTTAATGAGAGTAAAAATATTAGAAGAAAATGTAAAATGGACAAAATCAGGAAGTGCGTACCATTTATTTCACCCAAGAAAAGAAAATTCAAATTACTTTAATATGAAATCAGCTATAGCAAACAGAAAAGAACTTATTAAGATATGTAATATGGACAAAAGAGAACTAGAATCTTATATTTTAAAATGGAAATAATTATGAAGAAAAATATACTGGAAATATTATTAGATAGTTTGAGAGTAAAATATACACACTTTTATTTTTCAAAACTATACAATGAACATCCATATAAGGAAAATATGTTAGGGTTGCAAATGATGCTTTCTGAATACAATATTGAAAGTACTGGAATAAAATCTGAAGATAAAGATCTAAATGATCTTACCTTTCCTTGTATATTGCATTTAAAAAATAAATTTATTCTTGTAACTAATATAGATGGAGAGGTTTTGGAATGTTTTTGGGAAAACAAACTTACAAAAATAAATAATACAATTATTAACCAAGAATGGGATGGTAATGCTCTTATTATAGATTCTGCGAAAAATGCAAAGGAGCCAGATTACAAAAAAAATTTTAGAAAAGAAAAATTAGAACACTGCCAATATATGTTATTGATCGGAATTCCATTAATTTTTACATTAATTGGTGCTTATAGAAATATTATTGAAAACCATACATTCCAATTACTTATACTAGTCATCAATCTAATAGGAAGTCTTGTTTGTGGTTTGTTAATACAAAAACAAGTTTTCAAAGAAAGTAAAACAGCAGATAAGATTTGTAATATTTTCCATAAAGGAAAATGTGATGATGTTTTAAAATCTAGTGAATCCAGATTATTTAATGAATTTAGTTGGAGCGAAATCGGAATGAGCTATTTTTTATCTATGTCTTTATTCATTGCAACTTGGCCCCAAATAATAACGTCTATATGTTTAATAAACTGGGTGGCGATGCCATTTGCCATCTGGAGTATATGGTATCAAGGAAAGAAGGTAAAAAGATTTTGTCCACTTTGTATTATTGTACAAATATTGATTTGGTCAAATGGACTAGTATCTATGTATTACTATATAATAAGCAACCATCCCTACTCTATAAATATATTTTTTTTATGTATTCTATGTATGATTGTATTGTATTCATTAATAATAACACATTTGCTTATAAGATTAGTTGATTTCCAAAATGTTTCTACAAATACCTTACAGAAATTTCGCAAATTAAAATCTGATGCCAATGTATTTGCAACGTTATTGACAAAAAATAAATATTTCAATACGAGTATTGATAATTCTCATATTATTTTCGGAAATCCCGATGCCGAACTAAAAATTACGATACTGACAAATCCTCATTGTAGGCCCTGCGCATTGATTCATAAAGAAGTGACAGAATTGTTACTTTCCTATTCAAGCGAATTGTCTGTCCAATATATTTTTGTAGATTTTAATGAAACGCTTAAAAATAGCAGTCGTTTTTTAATTGCAGTTTATCAGCAAATGCCACCAGATGAGGTGAAAAAAATATATGAACAGTGGTATAATGGAGCCAAATATAATGCAAATAGTTATATATCACAATTTGATCTTAATTTGACTGATACTCTGGTAAATAATGAATTAAACATTCAAGATGCATATAAGAAAAAGATACAAATAAAAGAGACCCCTACAATACTTGTTAATGGATATGCATTTCCTAGAGATTTTTATGAATTAAAAGATCTCATTTACTTATTTTATATGAAAAAGAAATTAGCGAATCTGTTTTAACGCGTATATATACGTTTTTATTAACAATTTAAAAATTAACAAAATGAAAAAATTAAAAAGAATTGTGTTGAATTCTCAAGAAATGAGAGACATCACAGGAGGTACTGGGCTAATTGAAGCTTGTTCTTGTTATTGTGTAGGTTCAATAGGCGCATGGCATGAGTATACAGAATCAGGAAATTGTCCATATCCCAAAGGGCAAACATTTGTAGAATCTGTATATTGCAGATCTGGATATGCGCAATGTCAATAAATCAATAAATCAACCAACCAACCTCAAGAATTTGAGGTTGGTTGATTTACGGTGATTTATATATAATTCAAATTATTCTATACAATCAATGTTTACCTTTTAAAATAGAATTATGACATTAAGTATATCATACAATTGATCTCCTTAAGAGTATTTATAAAAATATAAATCAACGAAGATAAAAACTTTTAACTATTATTATAAAATGAAAAGATTATTCTCTATTTTGCTATTTCTCATTGCATACATTAATATGAATGCAGGTAACCCTGATACTATAGATGTATCAAAGTTCGTGGCTGTTTACAACTACAAGTGTAATACGAAAGATGTTACAGGCAATCAAGTAACGGATTCTATAAAATTTGCAGTGCAAGTTGGTCAGAACGTCAACAAAAGCGAGGAGTACTACACTTACTTATATAATTCAAGTAATTCAAGGCATAGTGATGAGAACTGGCAGAAGATGCAGGATGCTTTAAAATTAAACGCAACCGTCATCTATCAAAATTATCCTGAGGGAAGATTAACATCAATGGAAGCTATACCTCCTCACAAATATATAACAGACGAGGTCTTACCGCAAATAAAATGGTCTTTGACCGATGATACGATGAGGGTTGAGGGATATCTGTGCCATCAAGCAACAACACAGTTTGGTGGTCGGAGCTGGTCGGCATGGTATACCGAAGATATTCCTTCATCGGCAGGGCCATGGAAACTACACGGACTGCCCGGACTAATCCTTTACGCCAAAGATAAGGATAATATCTTTAGCTTCATGTTATGCGGGATGATGAATGATAAATTTCCCATCATATTCACAAGTGACGCGAAAGCAATCAAGATTGAAAGTTCTAAGTTTATAAAATATAGAAACTCCCTCCTCTGCAATGACCGCTATCTCAATAATCCGGGATATTATCTTTCAAAAGATGACCTAAGTAACAACGTAACTGTATTTGAACCGAGACCCGGTTCAAAAGATAGTCGTATATTTGTGAACGGGGTTTTTCTTCCTCAAAAAGCACATGCATATCAACCGCTTGAGTTAAAATAAGGATTCATCACAATATGCGGAATTATTTCCTGACCATATTACTCTTACTGATAACGATATCAGTAAAGTCGCAGACAATCATCTCGGGTAATGTCACAAATACAGCAGGGAAACCTGTACCCGATATTATCGTGAAGCTCATGGTTGGAACGAAGACCTTTGCATTCTGTTCTACAGATAAAAAAGGACATTATGAGATTTCCTTTAAGAACAAAGACGCAAATCTCTCAATTCAGTTCTCACATATATCCTACAACAAAGAAACGATACGGATCGAAAACAAAAGCAGTGTGCACGATATGATACTGACGGCTAAAGATTTTGTTCTTCATGAGATTAAGGTGAAGGCCGATCGGTTAAGGGTGACAGGAGATACTTTAAAATATAATCTGGCTTCGTTTCTTGGCAAAGGTGATGTTACGTTAGAGGATGGGATTAAACGATTGCCTGGAATTGATGTTTCAAAAGAAG
>Ga0302207_1000898_pt1 | contig 11604 bp, 8 predicted proteins | sample II_Fen_E2_2_FD_198792 | JGI IMG/M metagenome (GOLD analysis project Ga0302207, IMG submission 198792) | Peat permafrost microbial communities from Stordalen Mire near Abisko, Sweden - II_Fen_E2_2 | ecosystem: Environmental > Terrestrial > Soil > Wetlands > Permafrost | place: Sweden: Abisko...
GTTACACCCGCCATGCATAAATCGAAAGGCGATATTGCTAAATTGTTCAATGAGAAGTTTGGGACACCAATAGACAGTACACCGGAGGAAATGACAGAGTACGTTCGTCAGGTACTTCGAAAAAAATATACTACGGCTCAGGTAGGCGTTACCGGAGCTAATTTCCTGATTGCAGATATTGGTGGTATATCAGTAACTGAAAATGAAGGAAACGGATTAATGTCCACTTCATTTCCAAAGCTACATATTGTCATTGCCGGGATAGAAAAGATTATCCCATCGATGACACAGCTCGGACTTTTCTATCCGCTTTTGGCAGCACATGGAACCGGTCAGCAAATTACGGCATACAACACCATTTTTACTGGCCCACGTCAGGCCGATGAAGTAGATGGCCCGGTGGAAATGATAGTGATTCTACTTGACAATGGTAGAACCACCGTTTTTGAAGACGATGAAGCATATGAAGCATTGGCATGTATCCGGTGTGGAGCGTGTTTAAATGGTTGTCCTGTGTATAAAACGATTGGTGGGTATACTTACGACACGACGTATAGCGGTCCGATTGGGTCGGTATTAACGCCATTTTTGCGTGGATTCAAAGACTTTTCGCATTTAAGTTTTGCATCTACCTTGTGTGGAAAATGTGTAGAAGTTTGTCCGGTAAAAATACCGCTGACAGATATTTTATTAGCCAACAGAAGAAAAACAGTGGAGCAAAACCTTCGACCTAAGGCTGAAGAATGGCTTATGAAAGGTTTTAAACTCATTAGTTTAAAACGCGCAGGTTTCGATTTTGTACCAGGTATGCTAAAAAATATAGGAACTTACCCGTTTAATTATGTAGGTTGGGGACCAAACCGAAAAATGCCAACATTTGCTCGGAAATCATTTTCGCAACAATATAAAATAAAGAACAAATAATTTTCAAGGACTTATTTTTCAATTTTGAAATATAGAATAAAAACTACAACTTACAAACATAACAACAAGTATAATGAAACAAAATTCACGCATCGCAATTGTAATTTTAATGCTAATCATCAGTTTTTCTGCCTGTAAAGAAGATAATTATGTCGACTGGAAAGTGAAAAATGAACTTTGGCTAGAAAAAAACAAAACCCAACCGGGGGTTGTAACTACCGCTAGCGGATTACAATATAAAATAATAGACGAAGGTTGGAGTTACAATCGTAAGCCAAATGCAAAAAGTAGCTCTGTAAATGTAAAATATACTGGCAAGTTGATTAACGACTCTACTTTTGAATCTTCAACAGGAAGCTATTTGTATCTACCAGGAACACTTGCAGGCTGGCAAGAAGCGTTACCTAAAATACATGATGGTGGATCTATAATAATCTATATACCAAGCAATTTAGGATATGGAAAAGATGTATCCGGAACTATACCTTCCCACTCCACTTTGATTTTTAAAATTGATTTGATTAGCTCTCAGAACTAAATATAAAAATCATACTGAGTTTTAACTATTGACTCAACACATTCTTTATGAAAAAGTTATTTCTATTCATTTTTTGTTCTTTAGCTAGTTTCGCTTCGGCAGTAGAATATACTGTTGAAAGCGTTCCAAATCCAATAACTGCAAATGCGCGTGAATTTGTAAGTAATCCGGATGGAATACTGAAAACTGAAACCGTTCAAAAAATGAACGAAATGATTTATGCACTTAAAACCGAAACGAGTGCAGAAGTAGCTGTGGTGGTAGTAAACTCCATTGGACAAGCTGACCATGTAACCTTTGCCAACCAACTTTTTACTGCTTGGAAAATTGGTGATGCCAAACAAGACAACGGTTTACTGATCCTTTTCGTGCTCGATCAACGGAAAATAAAATTCGAAATAGGATATGGATTAGAAGGCATTTTACCCGATGCTATTTGTAAAAGGATTCAATATCAAAGCATGACTCCCGAGTTTAAAAACGGGAACTACGATGCAGGGATGTTGGCTGGCTTAGATCGCATCATTTCCACCATAAAAAAAGAACCTGTTCAAAAGCAAGTGGCTACTCCTATTGTCTGGAGTGAAATTCTGCCAATTGCCGCTGGAGCTTATTTACTTATCATTTTATTTACGTGGATTTGGGTTAATAGTTCTATCCAAAAAGTAAAAAAAGACACCAAATATAAAACTAATATTGCGCGTTACAAAGCTGTAAAGAATGAAAAGGCAGGCATTATGAGCATCGTCGCTCTTATGTTTCCTATTGCCGGATTTGTGATTATTTTGTTGTTTTCAAATCCGATTTTCATTTTCTTACTTATTCCTGTTCCTTTTTGTACGCTTCCTGCTAATATCTACGCTAAACTGATGATGGTGAAAATCCGTCGGGAATCTATCCCGTGTACAGTTTGTAGCGGTAAAATGCATATTTTAAGCGAAAAAGAAGAAGACACACATTTAAAACTGGCGCAACAGTTTGAAGAACAACTGCATGCTGTTGATTACGATGTCTTTGTGTGCGACAAGTGCGATAACCAGGCCATCTTCACACTTGATAAGCCAAGTGCCTACTCCGAATGTCCAAAATGTGGCACAAAAGCCTTTATTCTGAAAGATAAAAGAACAATCGTTGCACCTACATATATTAGTTCCGGCACTCAGCGAACTACTTATCACTGTAAATTTTGCGGTTACGAGGAAAATAACAACGACAATATACCACGACTAACCCGTAATACCGGAGCTATCGTTGGTGGTGCAGCTGCCGGAAGTATATTTAGCGGTAGCGGTGGATTTGGAGGCGGAGGTTTCAGCGGTGGTGGCGGAGGAAGCTTTGGCGGAGGAATGTCAGGTGGTGGTGGTTCAAGTAGTGGCTGGTAAATTCAGCTAGCAGTTATCAGTAAGCAGCAAGCGGTAAGCAGCAAGCTAGAATATCATTCCCTAAACATTTACAATAACTTATTGTTACATTTATTCAAACTAAACTCAAAATTATTTCAAATGAAAAAGAACACGATTATTATTCTGGTAGCTGTTGCAGCTCTGTTTTTATGGGGAATGTCAAGTTACAATGGGTTGGTAAACAAAGAAGAAACAGTGAATAGCCAATGGTCGAATGTTGAAAATCAATACCAACGTCGCTCCGACCTGATTCCAAATCTGGTAGCCACAGTAAAAGGGTATGCAACACACGAAAGCTCAACACTCGAAGGCGTAGTGGCAGCGCGTGCTAAAGCTACACAAATCACCATAGATCCTGCAAAACTAACACCGGAAAAATTACAAGAATATCAAGCTGCTCAAGGACAAGTAAGTTCGGCACTGGGTAAATTATTAATGATTACCGAAAACTACCCGGATTTAAAAGCAAATCAGAACTTCTTAGAATTGCAAGCGCAACTGGAAGGAACTGAAAATCGTATTTCGGTTGAACGCACTCGTTTCAATGAAGTAGCACAAGGATATAATACATCTATTCGTCGTTTCCCTAATTCTATTTTTTCAAGTTTGTTTGGGTTCGACAAAAAACCATATTTTGAAGCAGCAAAAGGAAGCGAAAATGCTCCCGCTGTAAAATTCTAACTACCCATCCAACATCCGTCCGCTCGCTTAAAGCGAGCAGACGGATGTTGTTCTATTTTACAAAAAACAAGGACATTATTCTACTTAAAATGCACTCCTGAATTTTGTTATCATTTACCCATACAATATAAAAATTATGTCGCACAACAAATATGCTCCGGCTACTGATCGGTACAGCAATTCTGTAGGTTATCAGCCATGTGGAAAAAGTGGTCTCCAACTTCCAAACATCTCACTCGGACTTTGGCATAACTTTGGCGATGTGGATGATGCCGACGAAGCACTAAAGATGATTCAGTTTGCATTTGATCATGGCATCACGCATTTTGATCTGGCAAATAATTACGGAACTCCATTTGGCAGTGCTGAGAAAAATTTCGGAAAAATACTGAAAGAACATTTTGCATCTCACCGCGACGAAATGATTATCAGTTCAAAAGCAGGTCATCTGATGTGGGATGGTCCGTATGGTGATGGTGGGTCGCGTAAGTATATGATGGCCAGCTTACACCAAAGCCTACAACGAATGAAGTTAGACTATGTGGATATTTTTTACTCACATAGGTATGATGCGAATACCCCATTGGAAGAAACGATGGGTGCTTTGTCGGACATGGTGAAACAAGGGAAAGCATTATATATTGGAATTTCGAAATATCCAGCCGATAAGGCTCGTGAAGCATACCGTATTCTTCGTGAAAATGGAACACCTTGTTTAATTAATCAGGATAGATACAACATTTTCACAAGAGATATCGAACAAAGTGTGTTACCGCTTGCCGCAGAAAATGGTGTGGGCATGATTGCTTTTTCGCCGTTGGCACAAGGAATGCTCAGCGATAAATACCTGAATGGCATCCCTGAGAATTCGCGTGCTGCTCATAGTTATGGTTTTCTGCAAAAAAGCCAACTAACACCTGAAAAAGTTGAACAGATAAAAAAACTAAACGATATTGCAGCGCAGCGCGGACAAACACTGGCACAAATGGCTCTGGTCTGGTGCTTACATCAACCCGTTATTAATTCCGTTATCGTTGGCACCAGTTCTGTAAAACAGTTGCAAGACAACATAGACGCTTTAAAGAACAGTGCTTTCACTGACGATGAGTTGTGGAGAATTGGAGAATTGGGTGCGTAAACTAGTGTTATGCTAGGTTTATTTCGACGGTAGGTATCAATTGCCGTCCCATTTATGGGACGGATAATAAATAGAAGACATATTGGCTTTAGCCAAAACAGAATCAAATAGTTATATTTGGCTAAAGCCAAGATGTTTGTGTCATCTTTCATCCGTCCCATAAATGGGATGGCAATTAACCATTTCTTAACATAATACTAGCTCATTATCTAACATTTTTACAAATAAACAAAGTTCAGATTTTGAATAAGCACACTACTATATATTGTCTCCTGATAGCCTTATTGAGTATACCTATTGTAGGGTGCAAGGATAATATTCGATCGTCAATACCTGATTATCCTATTTACCTCCAACTCAACCTGACGGCTCAATATCCAACTTTCAAAAATAGTCCTGGACAATTTATTACTTTCGAAAAAGGGATTACCTCCAATGATAGGATTGGATTTGGTGGCATTGTAGTTTGCACTGGAATAACGCTTGACGATTATGGGGGAACACAATATTATGCTTTCGATATGGCATGCCCCTACGAAATAAAAAATACCGTAAAAGTACATCCTGACACTCAGGGTTTACCTCATCTCATTTGCGATAAATGCGGTTCTGTCTTCGATATTAGCTTTGGGTATGGCAATCCATTATCAGGTCCTGCAAAAGAATTTCTAAAGAAATACAGAACATCTCTATCTGGAGATGTACTGTATGTGAACAGGTAGACCTTAAATCGTCTTAGGTCTTTAGGTTATATAACTATCCTTTTGCGTGCCTGTTTTTGTCCCGCCACGGGACAAACCATTTAGAGGCGAGAAAACACCGTCCCAGCTCGGGACAGACCATTTTCAAACAAAAAAGCATCGTCCCGTCACAGGACAGAGTATTTTCAGATAAGAAAGCATTGTCCCGTGACGGGACAGAGCATTTCCGAATAAATAAGCACCGTCCCATGACGGGACAGTCCATTTTTGGGAGAGAATGCATTGTCCCGTCGCGGGACGGAACGTTCACTCGTGCGGAGAAGTATTTCAACTCAAAAGCCGGTATCTTCATGCAGTTGAATGTGCTTTTAAAACAGATTGACTACTTGCAAGAAGAAGTGAATGGGTGATTAATGAATTTTGATTGCTTCTTATTAATGCTTCAGTAAACTATTAGATTTGTCTGGCGAATGCTAGAGTTGTAGCACAACAATAACTTCCAATTTATTAGAACTGAAAAGAGGATGCCTTTATGGGACATCCTCTTTCTATCTAGATCAGTTAATTAATTATATCCTTCGTTCTGTAAGAAATCAGCTTTGTTTGACACAGCATCCAATTGGGCTTGCGGTATCGGACGTAAGTAGTGAATTGCTTTTACATTCGCAGCTCCCTGCGCATTGTATTTTTTTACTCTATCCACAAGCGTATGCGTGCGTTTTAAATCAAACCAACGTTGTTGCTCCCCGCAAAGTTCAATTGCTCGTTCATCTAAAATAGTATTAATATCTACTGGCCCTGTAATCGAATTATCTTTTCCGGTAATTGCACGCTTAGCTCTTAAAGTATTAAGTGTACCAAGTGCATCGCCTCCTGTAGCAAGTTCACATTCTGCTTTAATCAAATACATTTCTGCAAGACGGAAAACAACTGCATCACGATTTGAAATATCATAAGTCGGATATTTAGGATCATAAACATTGTCGAGGAACTTTCTGATTCCGGGATAAGAATACCACCCACCTATTTTAGGGTCACTATATCGGTTGTCTCCATATACATCAGATACTGCCTTTCCAATTTCTGTAGGAAGCGCCGTGGCAGGATCGGACGAAGTATATACCGGAATATCTCCACCGGACATGAACTGAATGCGGTAACGTCCCTTAGCCCATGCCTGTTTAGCTTTACCGGCAACTGAATTACCATCCAAGGGGCAATAGTAGATGGCCGTATCTTGAATATTTGGATACTTCTTTGCGCTTTTTTCAAGTCCCGGAGCTATAGTATAAGCCTCTAGTAAAGTTGCAGCTGTCCGTTGGTCTGTAGCACGATATTTATCCAGTAATTTCCAAAGATATACAGAAGGCAAATAACGTGTAAATCCGCGACCGTATGGCGAATAATAAGAAGCTACATTTACACTAGCACCAGTCTTAGTATTTACTATCAAATAAGGATCAGCCTGAGGGCGACCAAAAATTTCTTTTCCATTACCTCCAAGATCACTTGCACCATTACTCCAAACAGACACAAACATTAACAACATTGCATTACCTCCACGTGCATATCCAGTACGTGTGATTAACGAATTATATTCTACAAGCTTACCATCTGCACCAGTCTTATAACGATATGGAATACAATTGACTGTTGTTGTCAAATCATAAGCATAAGATACACCCCAAATTGCTTCCTTATTCTTTGTAATATCTTCATTGGTCATCGACCATGTATCGGCATATTTATCATAGAAAGAATATAATGGACTTGCTATAACAGTTTCCGCTTCTATTTTGGCTAAAGCATAAAGATCTTTTCCACTATAGGCCGCATTTGTTGTAATTGCAGTTTTCCCTAACCATGAGGCAGCATAAAGCAATGTTCTGGCTTTTAATGCATGAGCAGCCATTAAATATGCCCGACCATCATCTTTTTTTGTGTAATTTGCGAACTTATTTATTGACAAATCAATATCCTCAAGAATTTTGCTATAAATTACTTCTTCAGGAAGTCTTTTTGCTTCTGTTACAACAGAAGTAAAAGTTTCAGAGTTATATGGAATCGGGCCCCAAATATTTACCATGTGCAAATAATAGAAGGCGCGAAGAAAATAGGCTTCTCCCAGATATTGGTTCTTTACTGATTCGGCAATAACCTTATTTAGTGGCACATATTTTAATGCGGTATTACAAGCATCAACACCACAATAAAACATTTCCCAGTATTGGTCTAAACAGGCATTGTCATCTACATTATTATTATCAAGACTTACAGCTGTAACATTATAGGTTATAAGCGACTTTTGTTTGTTGTCGTGACCGCCATAAAAGAGATCTGTTCCCATTTCAGAAAGACCCAAACCTGGTTCCTTACCATACCAACCCCGTGCAAAACTATAGCAAGAACTAACCAACCCCTGAATACCAGAAGCAGTTGAGTAACCCAGATCTGCAGTTTGACCTGCCTTGTTATCTTCTTCAAGAAAACTATCGCAGGATGTAATGCCCAGCACAAAAGCTAAGGCAGTTATCAGAATATATTTGTTATTTTTCATTTGAGTGTATTTTATTATTTAAAATGAATGAAATCGTTATTTACATAGCTCTGAGTAAAAAGCTTTTTAAAGATATCTTCATTAATTTAATTGTGTCACGTAATTATAATTCAATATTAAGACCAACAACAGCTTGTTTAGCTAATGGGAAGGTATATGAACCGCCACGTTCCGGGTCATAATTATCTATATTACTAAATGTAAACCAGTTTTTCAAAGAACCATAAATTTGTAATTTATTTAGTCCTAAATGTTTAACAATGCTCCTAGGAAGATTATAACTCAAACTTATATCTTTAATTTTAATATAACTAGCTTTTACATATTGTAACGATGAGCCATAGCTTGTCCATGTTGTTTTATCAGCTCCCGGACTTGGAAATATCCCTGCTGTATTGGTAGGCGTCCAGTAGTTGAGATCTGCCCAGTTTGAGTCTTCATAAGTTAACTGAGTATTATAATCGTAAGAGATATAAGCCCCCAAACGTGCATACGCAAAAACAGACAAGGTGAAATTTTTGTATGATATAGAGTTATTCATACCAAAGCTATACTTAGGTGTGCGGTTATAAACTTGTTTGTCGTCAACGGTTATTTTACCATCATCGTTCGAATCAACAATTTTTAACGTACCTGGTGCACCATAACCAGCTTCATAACCAACAGTTTTACCTGTTCTGGCCTCCCAATCCGTTTTATATTGTGCAAATTCACCTACTCCCCAACAACCTGACGACTTGTAGTCATAGTATATCAGTACAGGCTGCCCAACAATTTGACCTTCATTACCTAATAAATTACGGGTAACACCATCCGACAACGATACAATTTCATCCTTCGAAGATGAATAAGTCCAGTTTATATCCCAAGCAAAATCTTTATTTTTGAACACTAATGTATTCAAAGATACTTCAATTCCATGCCCTTTTGTATTGCCGATATTTGAAATAACACTTGTATAGACCGATGAAGCCGGTGCAGCTTTTGGATATAACAAATCGCTGGTGCGAGAAATATAAAAATCAACACTTCCTGAAATACGATCTTTCAATATACTAAAATCAACTGCAAAATCTGTCGCAGCGGTTGTTTCCCATTTTAAATCACTATTACCTAATGAACTTGGAAGGTTTCCGGGAATATTTGCATTACCTATAAAATAATAAACTGGAGAACCACTCAAAGTTGACACAGTTTGATATGGAGTTACCGCCGCGTTTCCGGCAACACCCCATGACGCACGCAATTTTAGATTATCAAGCCAACTTACATTTTTCAAGAACGATTCTTCATTCATTCTCCAAGCCACCGCTGTAGATGGGAAATAGCCCCATTTATGACCTTTGGCCAAAGTTGAAGATCCATCAGCACGAAGAGAAGCTGTTAATAGATACTTTTCATTAAACTTGTAATTTAACCGTCCAAAATATGACAACATGGATTGTTTTATATAGGTTGAAGCTACAGTTGGAGTAGTTATTTTAGTCAAATCATAAAATGAACTCGTATAATAATGCTCTTTACCACACTCTCCGTAGGTTTTGGTCATTTCATAGGCACTTTGATTCATACTATGGCCTAACAAACCTGTTAGATCATGTTTTGAACCTCCAAAATTGCTATTGTATGATAAGGTGTTCTCCCATGTATAACTTGTTTTATTTTCATATTGCAATGAGATATTACCTGTAGCTGGTGACTGATAGCGGGCGACACTTTGGAAATCCTGATATAAACCGGTACGTGTATTCGAACGATCAAGTCCAAATACAGACTTAAATACCATATTTTTAATAGGATTGATCTCAACATATCCATTACCAAAAAAGCGGGTTGTTTGAATATTATTTTTAAATGCACCATCTACCTCGTCTAACAGCGGATTACTGTGAGCAACATATCTGGGATTTGGAGTTTCATATATAGTGCCATCGGCTCTATAGGGGTGGGTCATACTGGTCATCTTCAAAGCCTGACCAAAAACACTCGAATTACGAGCATCTCTATTTTTATAGGTAAATAAAACACTACTTCCAACTTTAAACACCTTACTTATTCTGTGATCAATGCTGGTTTTCAAATTATAACGATCTTGTTTGTCGTTTTTCATTAATCCCTCTTCAAACATACCACCAAGTGATATATTGAAATTTGTATTCTGATTTCCTCCTGACACAGCAGCCTCTACATTTTTGGTTGTGCCGTTTTGTAGCAACATATCCAACCAATTAGTATAAGATTTATCATTATAAATGCTAATTTCAGTAAGATCTTCAAGCTTAAAGGTCAACACATCCTCTGGCGTTTTGTTGCTTGTTCCCCAATTACCTGAGGTTTTGTCAGCTGTATAATTTGCTTTATCAATCCAACGCTGAACTTCTTTATCACCATACATTACCTGAGGAACATTAGTTGGAGAGTTTACTGACAAATAAGAACTCAAGCTCACTTTCGTAGCACCTGATTTTCCTCTTTTAGTAGTGATAAGAATAACGCCATTAGCACCTTTAGTACCATAAATAGCAGTTGAAGAAGCATCTTTAAGCACATCCATCGATTCAATATCCGAAGGATTCAAATCGAGTGTTTTTCCATACTCAACTCCATCGACTAAAATAAGTGGATCGTTTGATGCCCGAATAGACCTATTCCCGCGAAGAGTTAGATTCAAGCCCGCACCAGCTTCTCCACTCGTCTGCTGAATATCCAAACCAGAAACCTTCCCCTGCATAGACTGCATTGCGTTACTGGAAGATGTTTTCATTATTTCACCTGATTTAACAGATGCTACTGAACCTGTCAAGTCGCGTCTTTTTACAGTTCCATAACCGACAACAACTAATTCATCGAGACCTTTCGATTCATCAGTCATGATTACCTTGATTACGTTGCCTACAATCGCAACTTCCTGTCTTTGCATACCGACATAAGTAAATACTAAACTTTTGGCATCTGCAGGGGCTTGAATGCTGAAAGTTCCATCTAATTTTGTTACTGTTCCTACTGTTGTACCTTTTACAACAACAGTTGCTCCAATAATTACTTCGCCTGAGGCGTCTTTTACTACACCTGTGATAGTCTTTGTTTGTGCCATAAGTATCCCATGCAGAGAAATGGCAATGACAAGAAACATCACACGTCTTAATAGTGATTTGTCTTTCTTCATTTGTAATATAGTTTTAAGGGTTTGTATTTCTTCGAACTTATCTCAGAATTTAACTCCGTAAAGATATGCAACAAATTTTAAAACACATGTGGATTTTTTGACAAAAAATGTGCAGAAACCACTATTTATAAACTAAAAACAATGATAATTGGCTTAAATAATCAAATTATAAAATGCCTGCAAAAAGAACAAGAGAAACAAAAATTCATTCACTTCCAATACTTATTTTTAAACATAAGTGCAGTAATAGCAACCGAAACGATGTAAAATGGATAGATGAGGGAAAGAAGGAAAGAATTAAACCATAAATGTTTGATCTTAAAAAAGTGACGAATGAAATATAAGAAAATAATATCAGCAAAATATTTCATTCCAAAAGTGAGGAAAAATATCAGTAGAAGAGAGGGATAGATAAGTGAAGAAAATATTAGAATTAGCAGCCAAAGTGAAATGCAAAAGACTGCACATGCTGTAAAAATTAATTGCATATCAGTAT
>Ga0302207_1000911_pt1 | contig 11506 bp, 10 predicted proteins | sample II_Fen_E2_2_FD_198792 | JGI IMG/M metagenome (GOLD analysis project Ga0302207, IMG submission 198792) | Peat permafrost microbial communities from Stordalen Mire near Abisko, Sweden - II_Fen_E2_2 | ecosystem: Environmental > Terrestrial > Soil > Wetlands > Permafrost | place: Sweden: Abisko...
CATAAAGGCTGCTAAAGCAAAAGCGGAATCATTGGCCGGTGCTATAAGCCAGAGTATAGGAAGAGCCATATATGTACAGGAACTGGAAACTAATTTGAGAAATGGATTGCCCGGAGCTTCAAATAGTATTATGATACGGGGATATGTAAGTGGAATTTCCAGTACAGATTCCCAACAACCGGATGTTGATTTTGAGAAAACAAAGATAGAATATTCTATTTTGTGTAGATTTGAATTAAAATAAAGCTGTAAATAGATGATTTATTCTTGTGAATTCACAAAAGAGAACTTATTTCGAAAAGTAGGTTTGATAGTAATGGTATGTTTATTTTTTACGAACTCATTTGCACAATTACCTGCAGGAGCAAAAGAAACATTCCATTTAAAAGTAGAACAGGAAAACCGCTTTTGTTTGTTAAGCTACAAGGATTACGGAGCATTAAACAATTCCGGATGGTTGGAAGTGATGATGACAAACGGAGCAATGGTAGAGTTTGGCATTAAACAATTTACTTTAGGTGCCACTTTTCTGACTGATTATGACCGACAAGGAACAAGCAGAATAGATTTAGATTTGGGATATGAGTTTCAAATGACAAATAGCTTTAAACTACAGCCTTTCCTTGGTTGTGAATTAAATAGTAATGGATCAGGATTATCAGTCGGAGCAAGATTAAATAAAAACTTTGATCTGTTCGATTTCATAAGTTTTGGATTATTTGCAGGGTTGAGATATAGCGGTATACAGGATAGATTAAGTTCTTATAATAGCTCAATTAGTGCTGGTTATATTAGCGCTTCATTAGGAGTTTATTGCTTATTATATGATTATAAAAGACCACGGATAATTAAAAACTGGTAATTAAAGGCCGCCTATTTCAGATTATATTCTTTTTTGAGGTATTTCATTAAATTTATAGCGTCGTATTTGAGCCATTCTAAAAACTTAATGGCCGAACCGGTTTTTGCTTTGTTATTTACACGGTGGTTTAAAACCAGATTAACCTACTTACTGTAGGTATTTATCAGCTTAATCGTAGCTTTTATTCCGTCTTCTTCGGCGAGTCTTTCGCCTTCGTATTCAATGCCAATATAACCGGTATAACCTGCTTTTCTGACAATATCAAGCATCTTTGTATAATCAATTTTAGTCTCAAATCCTTTTTCATCAAAATCATAACTCTTGGCACTGACTCCTTTGGCAAAGGGCATCATTTGTTCTACAGCCCGATAGCGGTCAGCTTCTTTATCAAAATTACCAAAATCGGGCAACAACCCGCAATTGCTTTTGTTGACCGCTCTAATTACCGGAACCAACCAATCGGGATTGGATGAATTTCCCCAATGATTCTCTACAATCACATTGATATTGTATTTCGAAGCATACTCACAAAGTTTTGTCAATCCATCGATGACAGCCTTTTTTACTTCTTCGGGACTTCCTTCACCCGCAGCATTTACGCGAATGGAATGACAACCCAGAAAGTGTGCTGCTTTTACCCATTTATAATGATTTTCAACGGCTTCGTTGCGTTTCACAAGGCTTGTATCGCCAAGATTCCCTTCGTGATCAATCATTATCAGGTTGGAAGCAACGTTGTATTTAGTACATTCAGCTTTTAATTTCTGCAGATAAAGACTATCCTCCACGGAAGTTTTAGTCTCGAAAAGAACACTTACATATTCAATAGCGCCAATTCCGAATTGAGTTCTGGCAATGCGTGGAAAATCCATATTCACCATTTTGCCGGTTTGAATTGCCCGGTGTAACGACCATTCGGCTAATGATATGTTTGAATGATTCTGACTGAATGACATAGTACAGATAACTGAAAGTATTGAAACTAAAGTGGAAAGCTTTTTAATCATCTTGAAATAATGCTTATTTTTTAGAAATCAGCTTCTTAGTGAAAAATCCTAAGTAAGCACCTATAAATCCGGGTAAAAATGCTATTAATGAACCAAAATTGCCTGAAGAACTGACTTCAATAACCGGTACCCAAATGCAGACTGCTAAAGCAATTAACCACGTATTTTTTGATGATAAGAATCCGAACAATGCAGAGAAACCTAAAATCATAAATACGGTGATTCCGGTATCATCCCAATTGGGACGGGCGTCAATCCATGCAATGGCAAGTCCGATTGCTACCGAAAGTATAAAGTATATATTGAATGTTTTTTTCATGAGACGTGTTTTTTTTCTGTTGTTATTTCTTATAATTTGATTCGTAAATCTTAATCCATTTTTCAACACTTATTTTACTTACTAATTCACCTATAAGTTTGAAAGGTATATCGTCCATCTTCTTAAAACGTATACAACCTTTGCCCATATCAAGTTTTGTCTTACATTGCTTTGCATATTCATTTATGAACCAATCGTGTAACTCCGGATTGGCATAAATACCCATATGATAAAATGCAATGAAGTTTTTCTGAGATGCGAGATTAATAAATGGTAACGGCATTTTAGGATCTGAACGATACCCGCTTTTATAAATAGAATGCGGCACAGCATATCCGATCATTCCATAGCTCATTATTTCAGCAAATCCCTGAGGAATATTCTTAAGAATTGTTTCCCTTATTTTTCCGATTGCCACTTTCCTTTCCTGAGGCAATTCATCAATATATTGTTCAACAGAACTTGCTTTTGATTGCATGTTTTTAAATCCGTATAATAATTTGATTTTAAAAACCCGAAAAGACTTCTAGCAGTTACTTAAGTGTGGCTTTCCGGTTCGAAACATTTACGCTGTCACCTTTCTGATTGATAATATGTTTTATGACACTTTCTTTGTTTCCACTCAACCAAAATGTAACAATGTGGTGAATGTTTTGTTCTAACGACAACGGAGTTTCCACGGCATCGTTCACTGGCATTGGCGCATGATGAAAAACACAGTAAACCCCAACTCCCCATGCTTCGTGGTTTGTAACTTTTTCCGATACTTTATAAGATGCATAACCGTATTTTCCATCGTGTTTCCAGTCATCAATGGTTGGTGGATCATAAGGCATTTCGCTCTGGTAAAAATAAACTTTACCATTATTCCCGTTCCAAAGTGTCTGATATTCCTGAAAATGTTCGTTGAATAATCCGTAACAAGTCACATAATCGCCATTCACTACAAGCCCGTTAGCACTCCGGTTTTTATCCCAACCCACACCGTTTCCATGATCGGCTCTCCAAAGCCAGGTATTGTCCACAATGACATGATTACTGTTTATTTCAAAGCAATTTTTTGTTGAACCTTCAAATGGTCCGCCTACCCGAAAATAAACATCAAATAAAAAGGTTGGATTTAATTCGTGATTCTTTTTCGATAGCGGTTTTCCAACTTCTAATAAGGTTTTCGATTCTGTTTTTCCGGCATCAAACATCAAACTGCAAATGGAAATTCCATCCACATCAGCAAGTTCCAGAATAGAATTACCGTTTGTTGATTGCAAAGTGGCTAAACCAATACCAGCAACAACTGTTCCCGGACGATTAACTTTCAAACTTTCATCTATCGGGTAAATGCCCGGAGTAAAGAGTATGTTCTTGCCTTTTTTTAAAGCCTCATTTATTGTTCTTGCATTATCAAGTTCTGGTCTGGCGATATAAAACCGATTCAATGGAATTCGTTTTTCGTTATTCGATCGATTACCCCAACTATAACTTGTTGAATTTTTCTTTAATCCGGGGATAACAACGTCATATCCATTGTTTTTAAAAACAAGATATGGTTTTTCGCGAATAACAGGAGTTTCTTTTATAACTGTGAATGGTCTTTCCGGCCATATTCCTTCAGGTGCATTCGGAACTCCCATAAACATCATATTCCAGGCACCACCTTGCCATTTTTTCCAATCCGTATTTCTCGAAAACCATTGTTGCTGTTGTCCTGAAGCTACAACACTGTCAATTTTTGAATCAGCTAGAAAACCACCGCTTGCATAACCACCATCGTGCAATTGCAGATTTCCTTTTACATGAATTCTACGTAATGGAGCTGCTTGCGAAACTCCCCAGATATTGGCTGAATCAATTGTAGGAATTATCGTTAAGTTTTCGGCAGAGCGCCAGAAGTTTGATAAGACATGCCCCAGCTTATTCGTAGCTTTTGAACGAACAGCTCCAACAATAGTCACATCATCCGGCGATTCTCCCAATCCATAAACCTGCATATAATATCCAACCTTAACGTCGAGTTGATAAGTGCCGGGTTTAAAAAATAAAGCATACCTGTTCTTGCTAAACTCACTTTTCTTTCCCGATTGCCTGTTATATATTGTATCAAGTAAGATTTGAATATCGCTCATATTCATTTTCGGATCAAATACATATACATTTTTCCCTAAATGGGTGGCATTGTATTTTTCGGTTGATTCTAAACCGGTTGTAGCGACAGGATTTGAGTTTCTCGTAACTCCGCTCGAACTCCCAGCTATAAATAAAATAAGGAGCGTAACTAATAAAGATTTGAATTTCATGCAAATAGTTGTATGAATAAATATTTGTTTTTACTTCTTCGAAAGTAAAAAAGGAATAATAAATTGTAATAGCAACTTTAAACTTCAGGAATGATAATTATTTGGAAATAATCATTTTATACCCTTTCCCGTGAATATTGATAATCATTATTGATGGATCTTTAGCAAGCAATTTTCTTATTTTGCAGATATAAACATCCATGCTTCTTGAATTTGAATAATTATCATCTTTCCAGATTGTAGTAAGTAAATGTTTTCTTTCCAACAGATTACCTGCGCTTGCAGCAAATGACACTAATAGATATGATTCTTTTCGGGTAAGTTTTACCGATTCATTTTTATCCATCAATAATCTTTCTCCGGCATCGAATTTATAACTGCCAATTTCGTAATTGGGTACCGACATTAATGATTTTAAATTTTCATTTAAATCCATTAAAACAATTTTTTCATTTTCAATTTTCATAATCGTGAATTTTTTAGTTAGTATTAAGTGTGAAAACAGGATTCTTGCTACCAAAAATTAGAATTTTACCGCACGTAACTACCCCTGAAAAAATTAAAGTCTACAAACATACAAAACATACTTAACAAATCCAAATTTTAAACATAATTTTATTTTATTTTTTTATTTTGACCGTTAATGAATTCGTTGATATGCTTGATTTTAGAATTTTAAAGCATTAATTTATTACAAATATAAATAATGGCAAGAAGGAAAAATGTATAGATATCGATAAAGTTGCATAATTATAAATATTTATACCAAATAGAGTCAAAACTCTATTTTAATTCCAATTTCTTTTGAATTATTTATTAGTTGATTAAAATAATAGGTTATCTGAATTTATTACTCGTTTTTAATCTGAAACACAAAATTTTATATTTATTCCAATGAGATATTTTTCAATAGAATCCATGCGTTAACAAAGTTATTAATATGAAAAAGGCCTTGTTTGTTGCACAAATAACTTACATTTGTGCAATAAATCTTACAAAAAAAATAAATTTGAACGAAATTAACCTGTATTTGTTACAATAAAGTTAACATACATCCAAGTAGCCAGAATGAATAAAAATGAAGTATTTGAACAACGATTAAAGACGTTACAGGAATTAGAGGATAATGCTGCTCATCGTCAGCATTTGAAGGGAAAGCTAACTGCCCGTGAACGTATAAATGTTCTTTTCGATGAAGGTACATTTTTCGAATTTGATGCATTTGTATCACCTTCACAAACGCCAATGAGCAGCAAACAATCAAATTTTGGAGATGGTGTGGTTGTGGGGCGAGGTCTGGTGCAGGGCAGAAGTGTATTTGCATATGCTCAGGACTTCACTGTATTAGGTGGATCACTTGGTTATTCCCATGGAATGAAAATTGCGAAAGTTCAGGAAATGGCTCTTAAGCTCGGAGCACCGATTGTTGGATTAATGGATTCTGGTGGAGCTCGTATTCAGGAAGGTGTAAAAAGTTTATCGGCTTATGCCACTATTTTCAAGAATAATGTACAATCTTCGGGAATTATTCCTCAAATAAGTGCAATTCTCGGTCCTGCAGCTGGAGGTGCCGTTTATTCGCCGGCTTTAACTGACTTTATTTTTATGACCAACCAAACTTCGTATATGTTTGTTACCGGTCCAGATGTTGTGAAGGAAGTGCTTAATGAAGAAGTTGATATGGAAGGTTTGGGTGGAGGTAATGTTCATGCCAGCAAAAGCGGTGTTGCCCATTTTGTTTCGGATGATGAAGAACATACTATTATGCTTATTCGTAAGCTTTTATCATATATTCCTTCCAATAATTATGAAACGTTGCCGGTTTCAAATCTGGTTAACAGTTATCATTCGCGTCAGGAATATTTGAATAAAATTATTCCGGATGATCCGAACAGACCCTATGATATGAAGGAAATTATCAACATCATAGTTGATAAAGATACTTTTTTCGAAGTGCATGAAAAATTTGCACAAAATATACTCGTAGGATTTGCCCGTTTAAATGGTAAGAGCATTGGAATTGTGGCTAATCAGCCTAAAGTAATGGCCGGAACTCTGGATATTAATGCCAGCATTAAAGGGGCGCGTTTTGTACGGTATTGCGATGCATTTAATATTCCATTGCTGATATTGGAAGATGTTCCAGGATTTTTACCGGGAATTGAACAGGAACATAATGGAATTATCCGTAACGGAGCAAAGTTATTGTATGCTTTCTGTGAAGCAACTGTTCCAAAAATTACTGTAATTACCCGAAAAGCTTATGGCGGTGCTTATATTGTAATGAGTAGTAAGAATACTGGCGGAGATTTTAATTTTGCATGGCCTACAGCTGAAATTGCTGTTATGGGACCTGCCGGAGCTATTAAAATTGTAAACAAACATGAATTGGCAAATGCAGAAAACAAAACGGAACTGGAAAAAATATTGACTGAAAAGTATAAAAACGAAGTCGCAAATCCGTATAAAGCTGAAGAATTTGGTTTGATTGATGAAGTTATTGTTCCTTCGGATACCCGAAATATTTTGATCACTTCTTTCGAAATTCTGTCAAACAAACAATATCATAAACCGGCAAGAAAACACGGAAGTATTCCTCTTTAAATTATTTGTTACACGTTATTGATTGTTATTAGTTTCACGTTATTAATTGTTAATATTTGGAGCTGATAACACGAAGTAAATAACGCCGTAGGCTAATAACATGAAGTATAATAACGCAGAAGGCAAATAACAAAAAGTATAATAACAATATAAAGAATGAAAAAACGAATTTTAATTACAAACAGGAGTGAAATTGCGATTCGTATCATACGTTCAGCTCATAAACTGGGAATTTTAGCTGTAGTTTTTCAGAGTGATAAAGAACCGGACGCACTCTATCTTAAATTTGCTGATGAAATTATTCAGGCAAGGGATGCCAACAATGAAAAACCGGTATTTTTGGATGCTGAACTTATTGTTAAACTTGCCATTGAAAACAATATAGATCTGATTCATCCGGGATATGGATTTTTATCCGAAAATCCTGATTTTGCTGAATTGTGTATCAATAATAACATTAATTTTATTGGCCCATCTCCACAATTAATCCGCGATATGGGTCTGAAAACGGTTGCTAAGAGCATGGCAATTGCCGCCGGTTTGCCTTTGGTTCCCGGAAGTGATGGTCCCGTAGTCGATGCTAAGGTTGCAAAAGCATTTGCCGATAAAATCGGTTATCCGGTTATTTTGAAAGCTTCTGCGGGTGGTGGTGGACGCGGTATGCGTATTGTCGAAAAGCCCGAAACCATTGAACGCAATTTTAAATCGGCATCGGATGAAGCACTCGCAGCATTTGGAAACGGCGATATGTTTGTTGAAAAATACCTGCAGAATCCAAAACATCTGGAATTTCAGATTATGGGCGACAAATATGGAAATGTAGTTCATTTGGGAGAACGCGAATGTTCGTTGCAACGAAAACATCAGAAAATACTGGAAGAAGCTCCTTCAGCAAGCGTGACACCTGCTATGCGAAAGGAAATGGGTGACCTGGCTGTTCGTTTTGCCAAATCGATAGGATATTATTCTGCCGGAACGATTGAATTTATTATGGATGAGGATGGTTCCTATTATTTTATGGAAATGAATACCCGTATTCAGGTGGAGCATCCGGTAACTGAGATGGTAACCGGTGTTGATTTGGTTGACTGGCAAATTCGTGTGGCATTGGGTGAAAAACTTACATTGAAACAGGAAGATATAAAAATAAACGGTTGGGCCATTGAATGTCGCGTGAATTGTGAAGATCCGCAAAACAGATTTAGTCCGCAAACCGGATTTATTGATAAAATTCATTTTCCACAAAAAAGTTTTATCCGTATAGAATCAGGAGTTCAAAGCGGATCGGTGGTTACCCCGTATTTCGATTCGATGGTGGCAAAAATCATTGTTCATGGAAACGACAGAACGGATGTAATTGAAAAGACTCTGAATGCATTATACGAATTCAGTTTAATTGGCTTGAAAACGACAGTTCCGTTTTGCAGAACGGTTTTGAAACATCCTGAATTTGTAAACGCAAGTTATACAACCCGTTGGGTCGATCAGGTTTTTACGGCTGAAATGCTTGAAAACGAAGAAGATGAAATGATTGGTGCATTGGCTGCCACGATTATGTATGCTTCGGAATATCTTCAACTTTCGTCGGATTTGCCAACTTATAAAAACGATTCCCTTAATGTTTGGGTGCTGAACAAGAGGTTGAATTATTAATCTTTTTTAGTTTCACTTCTTGTTTTTAAATTTTAAATGAATAAATAGTAAATGAATTAAATGGGAACATCTTATATTTATAAACGCGATGCTTCGCGGTTGTTTATTGCTTTAAGGGAAAACGGTAAACGTTTTAAAATATACATTCCGAAGGAATCAAAACCTGTAATTAATGGAGTTGAACAGGATATTGATTTTGTTGAACAGGAAGATTTTTACTACGTATTCGACTGGAATGGAAAACGTTATCATTGCGAGTTGGTTTCACGCGATCAGAATAAAGCGATTATAAAAGTAAATGGTGTGGAATATAAATTTAGCCTTGAATCTCTTTTTTCATACATTCGGCATGGAATGATTGGTAAAGATGGCAAACAAATTGACGAAAATAATATTGTTGCACCCATGCCGGGTAAAATTGTAGATATTTTTCTGTCAGAAGGTGATTTGGTAAACGAAGGCGAACCGATTCTGACGCTCGAAGCTATGAAAATGCAAAATGAAATTTCAGCCAATTGTAACGGTGTCATTCGTAAAATCCGTGTGCAACCGGGTCAGTCGGTGATGAAAGATGAATTGCTGGTGGAAATAAGTTCTATAGATGTTTGATAATTATTTTTTGATTTTTGAGAGATGGAGTTAAGCAAGTTTGTTTAGCTCCTTTTTTATGTAAAAAGTTTTCACTGTTTTTGCAGGAAAATTGTTTTAACCGTTGTATCTTTGTAATTGGTTATATAAACTGTTTAAGTATATAAAATTGCCGTTTTGTAAGTTCAATAAGATGAGAAAACTTCTGATTTTAGCAGGTTTAAATTTGTTTTTCTGTTTCATTGCTTTTGCTATCGAACCTTTCCGGTTTGCTCTTTTTACCGACTTGCATATTTCAATTTCAAATAAAACGCCTGCTATCGATCTTCAAAGTGTTGTTAATGAGGTTAATTCATCTGTAGGACTCGATTTTGTGATCGTATCGGGCGATGTTTCCGAAAATGGCGATAGTTTGTCGTTGAGGGAAGCTAAAACCATACTCGATAAACTAAAAATTCCATATTATATAACGGCAGGAAACCATGAAACCAAGTGGAGCGAATCGGGTGCCACTGATTTTGCAAAGATTTTTGGAAATGATAAGTTTTCTTTCATTCATAAAGGTTTTGAATTTATTGGATTTACAACTGGTCCGATTATCAAAATGGGAGATGGTCATATTGCGCCTCAGGATATTGATTGGGTGAAATCAGAACTCAGTAAAACCGTAAGCAAAATTCCTGTTTTTGTAATAACACATTATCCGTTGCAGACAGGCGATGTGGATAATTGGTACGAGATGACGGATATAATTCGTAAATTCAACGTGCAGGCCGTTTTAAATGGCCATTATCACCGGAATATGATTTTAAATTATGATGGGATTCCGGGAATTGTAAACAGAACCACATTAAGAGATAAAGATTCGGTTGGCGGATATTCCATTTACAGCATTTCGGATTCAATTCATGTCTATGAAAAGAAAATTGGTCTGAATCAGCGTGTATGGCTTACTTTGCCTTTGGAAAATAAAGTTTACGATGAACCGGATAAATCCTTGCGTCCATCATTCGAAGTAAATAACACCTATAAAAATGTTCAGGAAGTCTGGCGGAATGATACACGGACTGAAATTTACGGAGTACCGGCAGTATTTGAGAACAACGTGTTTTTTGGAGATGATCTGGGTTATTTGAATGCAATATCAGCTTCAACAGGAAAACCGGAATGGAAATTTAAAACCGGAAATCGTATAATTTCTTCACCTGCAGTAAGTAATGGGAAAGTAGTTTTTGGATCCACCGATGGAAATATCTATTGTTTGAATACGAAAACCGGAGAATTAAACTGGAAATTGCAAACAGCAAGAGCCGTTTTGGGAAATCCGCTGATTCAGAATGACACCGTGTTTATTGGTGGAAGCGACGGTTGTTTTCGTGCCATTGAATTAAAATCAGGAAAATTATTTTGGAAATTCAGCGGTTTAAAAGGCTATGTAGAAACAAAACCCGTTGTTGCAGAAAACAAAGTTTATTTTGGAGCCTGGGATACTTATTTTTACGCATTAAATGAAAAGGACGGAAGTTTGGTATGGAAATGGAATAACGGGAATAAAGGAAGTCATTATTCACCTGCAGCCGTTTTGCCGGTATATGCTCATGGAAAGATATTTATTACCGCACCGGATCGTTTCTGGACAGCTTTAGACGCAGGAACAGGAACAGTTATCTGGCGGACAAATCAACATGAAGTGCGTGAAACCATTGGTATTTCTGAAGATGGAAAAATGGTTTTCAGCCGGTGTATGAATGATAGCGTTGTGGCACTGGATGCGCAGACCGATTATCCCAAACAAATCTGGAAAACGAATGCCGGTTATGGTTATGACCACAATCCAAGCATGTTGATTGAAAAAGATGGAATTATTGTTTTTGGAACAAGAAACGGTTTGCTTCATGGAATTGATGCCAAAACCGGAGTTGTATTATGGAAACATAAAATCGGGAATTCAATTATAAATACGGTGAATATTATCTCAAAAAATGAATGTGTACTAACGACTTCGGAAGGAGTTGTTGCCAGAATAAAATATTGAAAATTAAAAGAGTATAGTTAAATTATTGACGAATTATTTAAAGTGAAAGTTATGAGTAATTTTATTGAAGAAATTTCGAAAGAACAGGAAATTGCCGAAACGAAACGGTTTTTTGTAAAAGTGTACAGTTGGATGTCTTTTGCA
>Ga0302207_1000926_pt1 | contig 11391 bp, 10 predicted proteins | sample II_Fen_E2_2_FD_198792 | JGI IMG/M metagenome (GOLD analysis project Ga0302207, IMG submission 198792) | Peat permafrost microbial communities from Stordalen Mire near Abisko, Sweden - II_Fen_E2_2 | ecosystem: Environmental > Terrestrial > Soil > Wetlands > Permafrost | place: Sweden: Abisko...
GGAACTTCTGCAAGAACATTTATTAAACAAAATTAAAACAGAATGAAAATGAAAAAGATAAATTATTTAATTCTTCTGGTGGTGGTTCTCGTTGGAATATCTTGTGAACCTACCTACGTAAAAACATATAGCTGGGCATACCCTGTTGCCGGAGACTGGACAGTAAAAACCTATGTAGATGGGGAAGTATTTGGAAAAGCAAGAGAAATCAAATCATATAATTCTGCGTTTGGTAAAGATTCAATATGGATTGATGATATTATTTCCTATTCTCCATATGCTAGTTTTTGGGATTTTCAGGCCAAAATTGCGGTTAATATGGGTGCTAAAACATTTGGTAACGGCACTAATAGTGTATTAAGTGCTGTTCCAGATTATGGAATCGGTGTTAAGGTTATGAATGGTAAAATAATTGGCAATGATAGTATTTACTTTGAAATACAATTTGGAGATGATACAGATGTCAATGGTGATCCACAACCTTATGGTACAACTTATCAGATAAAAGGGCATCGCACTACTTCATATGAAGAGTATATGCGATAATTATATTATGTATAATAAATAAGGAACTGTTCATTTTAGCAGTTCCTTTTTTTTTGATTTTATATAATGAATTAAAGAATATCCATTATTTCCCTCAGGTTTTTCACATTAAAAGTTGAAAGTTTGTTTATATCTGAAGATAATTGACTATAATAAATCTGATCTAACCCTGCATTTTGAGCCCCCACTATATCCGCTTCATAACTGTCGCCGATCATAATTGTTTCGGCGGCTGTGGTGCCGTTTAATTGCATCGCATATTCAAAGATACGTTTATCTGGTTTAAGTGCGTTAGCGGCTTCTGAAAGTACCACGTGAGCGAAGTAATGATCGATATGACAGCTCTTCAATTTTTTATATTGCACTTCAACGAAACCGTTCGATACGATAGTAAGAGGGTATTTGGGATATAAATAATCCAGCAGCTCTTTTGCATAAGGAATCAGCATTGTCCTGGTAGGGAGTAGACCTAAGTACTGTTCACCAATTTCTTTCGCTAATGGTGCATTATCCACACCTACCTGAATCAGGGGATGTTGAAACCGTTCTAATGAGAGTGCTTCTTTGGAGATAGTCCCTTTTCCGTACATTTCCCAAAGTTCTATGTTGCGTTTGGCATAGAAGTTAAAATATTGTTCAAAACTATCAAAATACTTCCCTAAATTTCTTTCCAGGTAAATTTCCTGTAAGGATGATTTGGCATTGGCATGAAAGTCCCAAAGAGTATCGTCTAAATCGATAAAAACTGTTTTATACATGGAAAATGGTTAATTGGTTGATTCGTTAATTGGTTGATTGGTTGATTGGTTGATTGATCACAGTTTTGGTTCTATTTTATTCATTCTTATGAAACAAAATTGCGTTTCTCTTTGTCAGAAAAACGCAAAATGGTAAATCGTAAATGATAAAAACGTAAATGGTTTTATTCGACTTCAACAACCAGATATTTGCTGATACTCCAGAATTCATCAGTGTCAAGAATGATTAAGACAAAGTTCCCGTTTTCTTTATCCAGTGTGTAGGATGATTTGGGATGGCTTGTCAGAATCTTGGCATGGGTAGAATACAGCGGAATAGACTTCGTGTTCCGGGCATCAATCCGAACAAAATAATTTTTATTAAAGTCGCGTTGAAGGACTTTTTGTGCTCTTAATATCCCATCAGTAGTTACTATTTTTTGTTGTTTCAATTCACTCATAGTGCCAAATACATACCAGGCAGTGTGAATGGTTTCATCCTGTTCTTTTATTTTGGTTTCCTTTGTTTTATTTTCGGTAGATAAATCCTCAACATTCTTTCCCAAATCGTTTACTTTGGTGTCCAGTTTTATAATAATCGAATCTTTCTCAGCCAGTTCAACCTGTAACAGTGCAACTTTAGTTGTTTCTTCCTCCAATGATTTGGTGAGGCGTGAAATAGTATGTTCAAGTTGTGACGATTTAAAAGCGCTTTTTCTTATTTTCGATTTTAATCGTGATAACTCATCTTTATTTGCCTGAAGCATATCGTTAATATACGTCATGTCTTCGTTGATTTTTGACCGTATATCTTCGTTGAGTTCTTTTCCTACCGGTTGACTCGATATAACGTTTTCGGTACTTTTTATCTTTTCGATATTTTGCTCAATTTGATTCATTGCCGAAAAATAGCCATCAACTTCCTCCTGTAGTTTTATCTTCTCATTTTGCAAAGAATCGTTTTGAGCTTTAAGTGACCTGTATTCAGATGATTGTTTCCCGCATGAAGTTAAAAGAAAGAGTAGAATGACAAAAGTAAAGAAAGTTGATTTCATATTGAAATGAGTTTTTGACAAACTATTTTGAAAGGATTTGGAGTACATGTATGAGTAAATATATTGATTCAGAAAATCTATCTGCTATTTCTTTTTAAGGATATTTAATCCGTTTTTTTACGAGTGCAAAGGTAATGTTATTCTTCTAACCCTGCAACAATTAGCACAATTTCACCTTTAGGATTATGTTCTGTAAAATGTTGAATTAAATCCTGTAAAGTACCCCGGATAGTCTCTTCGAAGATCTTTGAAATTTCACGGGACACAGAAGCTTTTCGTTCTATTCCGAAAACTTCTGAGAGTTGAGTCAGTGTTTTAACCAGTCGAAATGGAGATTCATAAAAGATCATAGTCCTTTTTTCGTCAATCAGGTCATTTATTTTAGTCTGACGTCCTTTCTTTTGAGGTAAAAAACCTTCAAAACAAAACCTGTTATTGGGCAATCCGGAAGCTACCAGGGCAGGAACAAATGCTGTGGCACCTGGCAAACACTCCACATCAATACCGTTCTCGACACACTGGCGTACGACTAAAAAACCCGGGTCGGAAATGGCCGGGGTACCGGCATCGGATATCAGGGCAATTGTTTGACCTTCTTTGATCCGCTGAACAATATTTTCTACTGTTTTATGCTCGTTAAATTTATGATGCGATTGCATAGGAGTTTTGATGTCGAAATGCTTTAGTAAAAAACCGCTGGTGCGGGTATCTTCGGCTAAAATCAAATCGGCATTTTTTAAAACACGTATGGCACGAAATGTCATATCTTCAAGATTACCAACCGGTGTAGGGACTACAAATAGTTTCATAAGAGATCGTTGAATTGATAAACTGTTTAATTGAAAAAATGTTATATGACTGTAAATATAAATACCCTGATTTTAAAAGTAGGGTGATGAATTTAAGGTTGACTTTTTCTTGTAAAAATCCATATAAATGTTGTGTTCATATCTTTTTTTACAAAAATAATTTCTATACTTGTTATTTATTTATCTTTGCAAAGATTAAATAAAAAAGAATCTGAAACTAAGTATTTAAAGCAAAGTTCAAAGAACAAAGACTTTCACAAATATATTTTATTAAAAAAACGTTCCTCTGAATTTTTAATTTTATAAAAGGTGTAAAGGTACTATAATAGAAAGAGAAAAAAATAGAAGTCGAACTAATTTTCAATAAAATACAATGATTTATTCAGAAACGAACCATCAGAATCAACAAAAACGTGGAAGTATCGAAGTTATTTGCGGATCGATGTTTTCAGGGAAAACTGAAGAACTAATACGACGGTTAAAACGTGCCAAATTCGCGAAACAACAGGTTGAAATTTTTAAGCCGAAAATTGATACCCGATATTCGGAAGAAGATGTTGTATCACACGATAAAACAGCTATTCGTTCAACTCCCGTTGAATCATCCGGAAGTATATTATTGATGTCGGGAGATGTAGATGTGGTGGCAATTGATGAAGCTCAATTCTTTGATGATGGTCTGGTTGATGTTTGTACACAATTGGCCAATCAGGGTATCCGGGTTATTGTGGCAGGATTGGATATGGATTTTAAAGGAGTGCCTTTTGGACCTATGCCTGCACTTTGTGCTATTGCCGAAGATGTATTTAAAGTTCATGCCATTTGTGTCCGTTGTGGTGCTTTGGCTTATATTTCACACCGGTTGGTCGATAGCGATAAACGGGTCTTACTGGGAGAAATGAGTGAATATGAACCCATTTGCAGGGATTGTTATAATAAAATAGAACAAAAATAACTTGTGCATTCTCATTTTAAATATTCAAATTTAAATCAAAAAATATTATGAGTGCAAATTCAAAACCGTATACTTTTGACAGGGTTGTGCGATTGCTTATCGGACTGTCTATATTTGTATTTATCTTTTTTTTGATCAACAAACTAAGTAGTGCATTATTGCCTTTTCTTATAGCCTGGTTGCTTGCTTATTTATTGCAACCCATTGTCCGTTTCTTTCAGGTTACACTTCGATTTAAAAGTCTGGTATTGTCAATAATTTGTACCCTGTTAATTGTAATAGGATGTATCTTCGGTCTTTTCTGGTTTCTGACTCCCATGGTCAGCAACGAAATATCAAAACTATCTCAACTCATTGTATTATATACAAAAGGACTTAATGTAAATACAATTTTGCCGTTGGCATGGCAAAATGAGATACGTAATTACCTCTCCCATTTGAATGTCCAGTCAATTATGCAGGATGAAAATGTAATGGCTGTTGTAAAAAAGATCGCACCGCAATTGTGGAACCTGATAAACAGTTCCTTGAATTTTGTACTGGGACTGGCAGTTGTTATTATAGTACTGTTATATCTCGTTCTGATTCTGTTGAATTTTGATAAGTTGGCAACCGGACTGTTTAAAATTATTCCACCCAATTACCGAACCCTGGTAACTGAAATTATTATGGACATTGAAAATGGAATGAACCGATATTTCAGAGGACAAGCTTTGATCGCTTTGATTGTCGGAGTCCTTTTTGCTATAGGTTTCAGTATTATTCAATTGCCTTTAGCCATCGTACTGGGGCTGTTTATTGGTTTAATCAATATGGTACCTTATCTGAAAATTGTTGGAATTATTCCTACTGCAACTATGGGATTGCTCCGTTCTGTGGAAACCGGACAATCGTACGGTTCGATTATTCTCGGAATTGCCATAGTCTTTATTGCGATTCAAATGATTGAGGATCTTATCCTGACTCCAAAAATCATGGGAAAAGTAACCGGCCTTAATCCGGCAGTAATCTTACTCTCTTTATCTATCTGGGGTTCTTTGTTGGGGATTGTGGGGATGATCATTGCATTGCCACTGACAACGCTTATTATGTCATACTATAAAAGGTTTGTATTGGGAGAAGTAAAAATAGAAGATGTAGAGAAAATTGAAAGTGAAGAAATAATTTCTACTGATGTCGACGTCTAAATACGGTGATTAAATTTAAAAAGGATCTTAATCATTAAACAAAATCAAAGAAGCAGGCAAAACTAAGTTTTACCTGCTTCTTTGATTTTGATATTCAATTTGATTTTTCGTCTATCTTTATATCTTTAATCATTAACTGGGTTGTAGTATTCCCATTGAAGGTATTTTCTTCAAGTGTATAACAAATATCAAGCGGATTTAATGCCTTTAACGGTTCATTAAACTCATGCATCCTGAAAGCTATTCCATTCATTACATTTTCCGAACTTGAATCAATCAGTTCAAGTTTTAAATGCTCCTGTTCTTTCCCTACCAACCGGCTGGTTCCAAAATCAAACACTCTCTTTGATACAAATACAGGTTTCATATTTCCCGGTCCAAAGGGACCGAACTGTTTTAATACCCTGAAAAATTTAGGAGTAATATCTTTGAATTCCAATATTGCATCAATTTCTATTTGAGGAAAAGTTTGTTCTTCCAGAATGTTATCAGAAACAAACTTTTCAAATCTTTCGGTAAAAGCAATCACGTTTTCTTCTTTCATTGATAATCCGGCAGCATACATATGCCCTCCAAAATTCTCCAGCAAATCACGACAAGAGTCGATAGCCTTATAAATGTCAAATCCTGAAACGGAACGTGCAGATCCTGATGCTAATCCATTTGAATTTGTCAGCACTATGCTGGGTTTATAGTATTCTTCAGATAAACGGGAAGCTACAATTCCAATGACCCCTTTGTGCCAGTCTGATTTATGAACAACAATTGATTTCCTGATAGAATAGCGAATATCAGCTTCAATTAATGCAATGGCTTCATCGGTAATGTATTTGTCAAGATCTTTGCGGTCATTGTTGTATTCATTTATGGTGTCGCTTTTTTCTTTCGCAAATACATGGTCGCTTGAAACCAGTAATTCAACCGCTTCATAGGCCAGTTTCATTCGTCCTGAGGCGTTAATGCGGGGGCCTATTTTGAAAACGATATCGCTAATGGTAATTTCTTTGTCCGTCAATCCACATACATCCAATATACCTTTTAAACCAACACACGGGTTGGAATTAATTTGCTTCAGTCCATAAAAGGCCAGGATTCTGTTTTCTCCCGTAATAGGTACAATGTCGGACGCAATACTCAATGCCAGTAAGTCGAGTAGGGGAGTGAGTTGTGAAAAATCAATATTGTTAGTAATGGCAAATGCCTGCATTAATTTAAATCCAACTCCGCATCCTGAAAGATGTTTGTATGGATAGTTGCAATCTATTCTTTTTGGATCGAGGACAGCAACTGCCGGTGGTAATACATCATCGGGTGTGTGGTGGTCACAAATGATAAAATCGACTCCCTGAGTCAATGCATATTTGACTTTATCTATTGCTTTAATGCCACAATCGAGCGCTATAACAAGCTTATAATCATTTGCAGCAGCAAAATCAATGCCTTGAATCGAAATGCCATACCCTTCGTTGTATCTGTCGGGAATATAGAAATCAATATTCGAATAAAATTGTTTTAGGAATTTATAAACTAATGATACAGAAGTAGTCCCATCTACATCGTAATCACCGTAAACAAGAATCTTCTCGTTCCTCTTCATAGCCAGAGTCAATCGATCCACTGCATTTTGCATATCAGCCATGAGAAACGGATCGTGTAAATCACTTAAATCAGGTCTGAAAAAACTGCGTGCATCATCGTAAGTCAGAATATCCCTCTGAACTAACAATTGTGAAAGAATAGGACTAATACTTAATTCCTCAGATAATCGTTTTTGTATTTCAATTTGTTGTCCGGTAAGATTTCTGTAATTCCAGATATTTATCATTGTGTTCTATTTTTCAACTCCGGGTAAAAGAGGCCTTCCTCTTTAATGACTAAAATAAGTCTTTATTTTCGCATCGTTAAAATGCGATTCAATATCATCAATAACATGCTTATTCTGTACTGTAAAGGTATAGAAAAGATTTTAAATCTACAAGATTAACAGTCCCATGACTCTGAAATCAATGTCAATAAATGTGCGAATGAGAATTTATAGTTGTATCTTTGTTCATAATAGTGAAAATATTTTTAAAAGAAATAATATTCGATTTTTCGCGTTAACTTATTTTACAGTTGTTGAGGTTCAAATTAATTTAAACTAACTGTTAATAGCTAGTATTTTATATGAAAGAAGAAATTAAAAAAGCAATGGAAGTATTGCGTGCAGGTGGAGTAATACTTTATCCCACAGATACAGTATGGGGAATAGGATGTGACGCAACAAATGATAATGCGGTAAAACGTATTTTTGAAATTAAAAGAAGAGGCGATACAAAGGCCATGTTGGTGTTAATTGATAATCCGGCTAAATTGCAGTCTTATGTGGATGAAGTACCTGATATAGCCTGGGATTTAATTGAATTTAGTCAAAAACCATTAACGATTATTTATCCGAATGCTAAAAATCTGGCATCAAATTTAATTGGTAAAGATAAAACGATAGGAATTCGTGTAACAAAAGAAGCCTTCTCAAAACAACTTTGTGCACAGTTTCGAAACCCGATTGTTTCCACTTCGGCAAATATCAGTGGGAATGCATCTCCATCAAACTTTAGCCAGATATCAGATGAAATTAAATCAGCAGTTGATTACGTGGTTAATTTCAGACAAGAAGAACTCTCTAATCCGACTCCCTCATCGATTATTAAACTTGGAAAAGGAAATCTGTTTCAGTTAATCAGAGAATAAGCAAGTATGAATAAAAATCGTCTCTTTCAGAAATATATTCTGTATGATATGCTTGCATCGCTAATTGTATGGATCGCATTTGTGATTTTTAGAAAAACAGTAAATGATATTCAACTATTTGATGGATCACATATATTTTTTCCTAATTACGACTATTTTACTAGTTTACTTCTCTTTCCTTTTTGCTGTGTATTTGTACATTATTTGACAGGCTTCTATTTGAATCCTCTGAAAAAAACAAGAATAAATATCGTACTTAATACTGTAACTTCTTCGGCTATAATTTCACTTTCTGTGTTTTTTTTACTTAAACTTGGTGATGTGGTCGTGTCATTCAGGTATTTTTATTTCTCTTTATCAGTATTGTTTGGACTTTTGTTTTTATTTACTTTCCTGTTTAGAAATATGATTTTTTCACAGATTCAGCATAATTTTAAAACCAAAAAGTGGACTATCAATACGCTCATTATTGGAAATGGAAATAATGCGAAGAAAATTGCAGATGATATTGAAAAAAACGCACAGCAAAATACACTGATTGGTTTTATTTCAACAAATAAAAAATATGGTGTACCGAATGAACGCATATTAGGGAATATGACCCAAATAGCCTATTTGATTGAAAAATATGATATAAATGAAACCATTATTGTTCTGGATGATGATGCCGATGAAAAACAATTGTTTAAAATAATAAATTCGCTTTTCAGGTTTAATGTTGACATTCAGTTTACTCCCAGGTTATACGAAATATTAACCGGAAGCGCTAAAATCACTAATTTTGGAATTATTCCCCTGGTGAGTATTTCCAACCCCTCCATGTCTGACTGGGAAGTTAGTATGAAACGATTTTTTGATATCGTTATTTCGATATTTTCACTTGTAATACTTTCTCCTTTATTGCTTTATTGTATATTGAAAATAAAATTAGACTCTGAAGGTCCTGTTTTCTATCGTCAGGAAAGAATTGGCAGGTTTGGCCGACCATTTCATATCTTGAAATTCAGAACCATGTTTGTTGATTCCGAAAATGGAACGCCTAAATTAAGTAGTGCAAATGATGATCGGATTACCAATGTTGGGCGTACTCTAAGAAAATACAGACTCGATGAAATTCCGCAATTCTGGAACATTCTTAAAGGAGAAATGAGCCTGGTAGGCCCTCGTCCGGAAAGAATTTATTATATAAACCGTATTATTGAAGATGCCCCGTACTATTGTTTGCTTTACAAAATCAGACCCGGGCTGACTTCATGGGGTCCTATTAAAATCGGATATTCAGATACCATAGAAAAAATGATAGAACGGCTTAATTTTGATATTATTTATATGGAGAATATGTCACTTCTTACTGATTTGAAAATATTGATGTATACTATTGAAATAATTTTTAAGGGTAAAGGAGTTTAATCATCCTGTAATTTCTATATCTTTGTAAAAAGATTCTTTTAAAGGTATGGAAAATAAAGGTTGGTATTTGAAAATGATAGACTGGCGTGAACGCCACATTAAACAACGTCAGTTTATTCTTATTCTAAGTTTTGTTGTTGGAATATTTGCTGCTATTGCAGCTTATCTGTTGAAATCAACAATTCACATTATTCAATCGTTACTTACTGAGGGATTTAGCAGGTATCATGTGAATTTCTGGTATCTGGTTTTTCCCGCCATTGGTATTCTTATTACTTCATTATTCGTACGGTATATTGTTAAGGATGACATCAGCCATGGTGTGACCCGTATTCTATATGCTATTTCGCAACGAAAAAGTATTCTTAAACTTCATAACGTTTGGACTTCGATGGTAGGAAGCTCCATAACGATTGGATTTGGTGGATCGGTAGGAGCTGAAGCCCCAATTGTTTTAACGGGTGCTGCCATTGGTTCAAATTTGGGGAATTTCTTTAAAATGGACCAGAAAACATTGCTGCTGTTGGTAGGTTGTGGTGCATCAGGTGCTATTGGGGGCATTTTTAAAGCTCCAATAGCAGGTCTGGTATTTACACTTGAAGTTTTAATGCTTGATATGACACTTACTGCGATTGTGCCATTGCTTATTTCTTCAGTTACGGCTACTTCACTTTCCTATTTTTTCTCCGGGAGTGCATTTACTTTTCAGTTTAGCCAATATGAACCCTTTGCTATAGACAGGATACCTTATTTAATTCTACTGGGTGTAATTTGCGGGTTGGTATCGCTTTATTTTACCCGTGGAATGAATTGGATTGAAGGCTTGTTCCGAAAAATGAAGAAGACGTATACAAAATTAGCTGTAGGCGGTATTGTGTTGAGTTTATTGATTTTTCTGTTCCCTCCACTTTATGGTGAAGGATATGATACAATTGTTGCCCTTTTAAACGGACACTCGGCGTCACTAATGAATCAAAGTTTCTTTTTAGGATTGAGTCATAGCCCATGGGTTTTGATAGTCTATCTGGTATTAATAGTCGTATTTAAAATATTTGCTTCTGCTTCAACCACAGCTGCAGGAGGTGTTGGGGGTATATTTGCACCAACATTATTTATCGGATGTTTAACAGGATTTGTTGTTGCCCGGATATTGATCTTTTTTGGTTTCTTAATCCCTGAAGCAAATTTTGCTTTAGCCGGAATGTCAGGTCTTATGTCGGGGGTCATGCATGCCCCATTAACAGGAATTTTCCTTATCGCAGAATTAACCGGAGGTTATAATCTGTTTATGACGTTGATGATTGTATCAACAGTATCCTATCTGACTATTATATTATTTGAACCTCATAGTCTGTATGCCATGCGGTTGGCACAGAAAGGAGAATTGCTCACCCACCATAAAGACAAGGCCATACTGACGATGTTAAAAATGGAAAACTTTATTGAGATTGATTTTACTGAATTAAACCCTGAAATGGATCTGGGAGAATTAGTAAAAATCATATCCAAATCAAGAAGAAATCTTTTCCCTGTTGTTGATCCAAAGACTCATATGCTTGTCGGGATTGTACTTGTTGATGAAGTGAGAAATATTATGTTTCGACCGGATTTATATACTCGCTTTAAAGTGAGTAAGTTAATGACTTCTCCACCAGCTTTGTTAAACGCAACGATGCCTATGGAAAGAGTGATGGATATTTTTGAAGATACAGGTTCGTGGTATTTGCCGGTTGTAGATGAAAATAAAGTCTATCTGGGATTTGTATCCAAATCTAAAATTTTTAATTCCTATCGAAAAGTACTGGTTCATTTCTCGGATGAATAGATCTTTTATAGTTTGATGTTTATAGTTTGATGTTTCGGGATTAAGTAAATAGAACAATATTTTGTATCTAGCCTGGATTGTCACTTTATATCTATTCAAACCCCAAACTTCAAACCCTTCAAACCTCAAACTCCAAA